>ENA-OPDI01000436-OPDI01000436.1-human-gut-metagenome-genome-assembly--contig:-NODE-436-length-46101-cov-3.520936_pt1 | contig 46101 bp, 28 predicted proteins | sample MGYA00241262_ERZ501504 | MGnify/ENA primary metagenome ERZ501504 (study PRJEB25962, sample SAMEA2042570) | human gut metagenome | biome: human gut; feature: human-associated habitat; material: faeces...
CGAACCCACGTATCCAGCTTGGAAGGCTGGTGTTCTACCATTGAACTACACCCGCGTCATCTCTGACACGATTGATATGATATCATATTATTTTTATTTTTGCAAGTATTTTTTATACTTTTTTTATTGCTATTTTGAATCAGAATGTATATCATGTTACTTATCGGTAGATCCGACCCAAAAAAGCGTTATTTCAATATGACAGAATGGAGTATATTATGAATTTTTCACAATTAGGAAAGTTTCAGGAGTTAAAAAAGCATCTTGATCTTTTTCGTTCCAATCATCCTAAGTTTCCTCTTTTCCTTGGGGCTGTAACCCGCGAGGCTCTCGAAGAAGGCACGCTTCTCGAAATGTCCGTCACCACTCCCGAAGGAAAGCATTTTGAGACGAACCTCAAATTAAAATCGGAGGATCTTGAATTTATCCGTGCGATCCAGAGTATGACAAAGCAGTAGATCGCCTGGTTGTCTGTTCTCTGCTATGTGATCTTTTCTCGGTCTTTTCACCTGTTACAGAAAATATTCCGAAAGTTTTTTGACTTCTCAGCAGACACGTTATATAATAGTAAGTGCCGAACGAAAAAAGAAAAGGGGATAAAATCATGAGCAGAAGAACTGATAAAAAGAAATTAAAAAGAATGAATGAATCCGCAGTTTCCCAGGCTTCAGTCACAGTTGCAACTGTTTCCACGGTTAAGGCAGATGACGCAGCTACTGCTGCAGAGACTACAGCACCGGTTTCCCAGCCGTCTGCAGCATATGATCTTTACATCCAGTATCAGGGAGCTGACTACAATGCTGAAGAGCTTGCCTCACAGATTCTTGAGAAATGCAAGGCAGAAGGCATGGACAGTGCTGATCTTAAGATCTATGTAAAACCAGAGGATAAAAAAGCATATTATGCATGTGCAGGAGGTAACAGCTACATCGAGCTGTAATCCATTCTGCAACGTATCAGAGAGGGGATTTATTCACCGTAATGAATCCATTCTTTCTTTATCAGCAGAAAATCCGCAGAGCGAACCTTCCAGGTGCGTCCCTGCGGATTTTTTACTGTATATCATTTCAGATATCTTTATCTATGATTCCATTGATTCTATGATACACCGTTCTTTTTACAGATATCAGCCAGGCAGCAACGCTCACAATGTGGCTTTGTTCTCGCTGTGCAGACTTCCCTTCCATGCCACACCAGTCTGTGACAGAAATCACTTCCCTCTTCCGCTGGAATGATCTTCCATAATGCCATCTCCACCTTTTTAGGTTCTTTTATCCCATCTACAAGACCGATCCGGTTCACAAGACGGATACAATGGGTATCTGTGACGATTGCCGGCTTTCCAAATACATCTCCCATGATGAGATTTGCACTCTTTCTGCCCACCCCCGGAAGCTTTAACAATGCATCAAAATCCTCCGGCACTTTACCGCCATACTCATCTCGCAGCATCTTCATACAGGCACTGATATCACGTGCCTTGCTCTTCCCCAGTCCACAGGGGCGGACAATTTCCTCTATATCCTCCACCGCTGCATCTGCAAGAGCGGCTACATTCGGATACTTTTCAAAAAGTCCTTCTACAACTACATTCACCCTTGCATCGGTACATTGTGCGGCAAGCCTGACGCTGACCAGCAATTTCCATGCCTCATCATAATCCAGGGTACAATCCGCATCCGGATATTCCTTTTTCAATCTCTCGATCACTTCTAATGCCCGCTGCTTCTTCGTCATGACTCCACCCTCCCGTCTGTCTACTTATCTTTTTCCGTATATTTCTTTAATTCCTCCAGTACATCTTTAAATCTTGAAGATGCTGCTGTCGGGTTTCTACGCAACTGCTTCATTGCTCCTGCATGAGTTTCGTCCGATCTGGATAAGATCTTCTGCAGTTCTTTTGCCGCATTTTCTTTTAATTCTGCCAGCTCCAGGCGAAGCTTTTCCGGTACATCTCCTGCTGCTGTACGAAGCTTTTCGGAGCGGTCCCCTGCTGCTGTACGCAATCTTCCCGGCATCTCGCCTGCTGTTGCTGCTGCACTGCGAAGCTTTTCAGGCACCCCTTCTGCTGCCGTACGAAGTTTTTCGGACATTTCTTCTGACGCCTCTCTGATCCGCTCCTGCAGCTTCCGGATCTGAACTTTCGTCTCATCCAACTGGGCAAGCATCTTCTTCATATCCATTGCCTCGTTGAAAGACTGGGTGAAATCCACCGCAGCCACAACCGTAAGAACAAATGCAAGTCCGTCTGCGATCGCCATCGGAATTTTCAGAATCACTTCTTCAATCGGAATATGCACAACTTTCACCATCATAATAGAGAAAACGCCCCAACACAGAGAAGCAACCGGACAGATATATCCCTTTACATTGAATTTCAGATGGCTGTAATCCCAGTATCTGACATGGAACAGGGATTCCATGACCATCCCCGTAAAAAATTCCAGCAATGTCGCTCCTATCATCCCCATGATGAATACCAGCGGCAGATTATCTCTCACCGGCAACGTAATAATCAGTACACTGACAGCTCCCGAACCATACAGTGGGAGCATTGGACCATGCATAAATCCACGGTTTACCCATCGGTGTTTCCTTAGCGATACATAACAGCTCTCCCAGATCCATCCGAAAAAACTGTATAAAAAGAAAAATAAAAGCCATTGAGAGAGTGTGTATACATTCATACCCACACCTTACTCATTCCGGTTTTCAATATCCATCAGCATATCCACTCTTCTCTGATGACGGCCACCCTCAAACTCTGTATCAAGCCATGTCTCCACAATCATCTTAGCCAGTTCTGCACCGACAACCCTTGCACCAAAGGCAAGAATATTGCAGTTATTATGAGCTCTGGACATCTTGGCTGTAAACGGCTCACTGCATACGGCCGCACGAACCCCTTTTACTTTGTTCGCAGCCAGTGAAATACCAAGACCTGTTCCACAGATCAGGATTCCTCTTTCAACTTCTCCTGATGCAACTGCACGTCCCACTTTCTCTCCATAAACGGGATAATCACAGCTCTCCGGTGAATTTGTCCCATAATCTACTACTTCATGTCCCTTCTCTTTCAGAAGTTCAATAATCTCTGCTTTCAGTTCCAGTGCTGAATGGTCATTTCCAATTCCGATTTTCATTCCTCTATTCCTTTCTTTTTAAAAAATTATGCCGGGCAAAAGATTCGTCCAGCTATCATGCTTAACGCTCTTATCATAGCAAATATACTCCAAAAAGTAAATGCCGCACACCTCTGAATTACTCAGCAGGTATGCGGCATTTCTATTACCCGGATCATCTCCGGTTTATACTTTCCGATCCACTTTTATATCTTTTGGATATTTCAGCTCTCGAAATTCATATTAAATTCAAATCCTCAATTACTGGATCTCGTACCAGATGATTCCGTTCGGCTCCATCTCAAGATCGAAACTGCTTTCATCTCCACGATAGATTGTTGTACTCTGCGGATCATCTGTATTATTTACTACGCAGTATTTGTTATTCTTCGGATATGCGTGTACATCCACATTGTAGTTTGTGCTGAACCATTTCTTCAGCTCATCCTCGCTGTGAGTACTCCACATGATCGCACGATGAAGAACACGGTTGTTCTCAAAGCTGTACGGAAGTCCGCTGATATATACAGCACGTCCTTTCCCATATTCATTAACAGCCATCTGAACTTCTTTGTCCTTCTGAACAAGGATTGTAGATCCTGCAAGTGCATAGATATTCTTCTTGCCCTCACCGAAATCAACACTCTCTGTCTCTTCCAGAATGAAATGCTCATGCTCATCCCAGTTATATTTATCATAACCAAGAGTAAATCCATGCTCTTCTTCAACTCCAAATACATCTGCAAGCTGGAAGAAACGTCCCTGGAACTGATGTCCTGTCGGCTCACCTACACCAATGATACCACCGCCGTTGTAAACAAACTTTCTGACAGCCTCAACGATGTGTGGATTTACCCACCAGTCTCCACCTGTATGTGCTGTATCAGCATCACCCACATTGATAAGAACATCAATGTCATCTAAGATGGAGCTGTCATCCAGAATATCCTGGAAACTGATGAACTTCACATCAAACGGTGCTCCTGACAGAGACTCGATGATTCCTGCATAAGAATAGTTCTGCTTCTGATACAGTGCATGATGTACCATGTGGCATCCCCATGCTCTCATCTTACCCCAGCAGTTAAGAACTGCTACCTTCTTAGCACAGAAAGGTGTTGTGCCTTTTACATTATCATACAGTGTACGGAACTCATCACATACCTGTGATACATAATCAATAAAATCCGGGAAGTCAAGTGCAAGCTTTAAGTATCCGCCGTATCCGATTCTGTCGATTGGCTTTCTTAAGATAGCTCTTCTTGCTGTTACCCAGTTATAACGTGCCTCTTTTACAGGATCTCCACCCTCATGGAATACATCCGGGAAGAAATACGGAAGAAGACGTCCTTCTGTATATTTTACTCCGTCAATATCGCTGATCAGTCTTAATGTAGAACCATTTCCCACACTACCTACAACTGCGTCAAGTCCAAGTGTCTTGAACTCTTCCATGAACGGCTCTGTTCCGATCCAGTGATCTCCCAGGAACATCATGGCTTTCTTTCCACACTCATGAGTAATGTCTACCATCTCTTTTACGATCTTGGCAACTTCTCTTCTCTGGAATGCCTGGAAATCCTGATACTCTTTGCTCGGAATACGGTACTGGTTGTTGTAGTATCCCTGATCAATAATATACTCAGCACGGAACTTGTATCCGACTTCTTTCTCAAACTGCTCTAAGATATATGGGCTTACAGAAGCTGAATATCCATACCAGTCTACATATTTCTCTCTTGCAAGCTCATCAAAGATCAGTGTGAACTGATGGAAGAATGTGGTAAAACGAAGTACGTTTACATACGGATGATCCTCAATAAACTTTCTAAGACGCTTCATTGTATATTCATGCGTCTTTGGCTGACGTACATCAAATGTGATCTGATGCTCAACATCTTTCCAGTCATTTGTAACTGCATTGTACATATGCACCGGATCCCACATAATATAAGCAAGGAAACTTACTGTATACTCATGGAACGGAACAGCAGCAAGTGTAACCTTTCCTGTCTCTTCACTGTAGTCCCATTTATCTGTCGGAACAACTTCTCCTGTTGTTCTGTCGATTACTTCCCACCAACGTTTGATATCATCTCTTGTATTCGGTTTCAGCATATCCGGGTAAAGTCCCTTCATTACTTCCACTTCAAGAGTTTCAGACTCTGCTGTATAGAAAGGTGTCATAACATACATCTGCTGAATTTCTTCCGGATTGGCTTCAGCCCATGCATTATCTTTACGAGTTGTATAATATGTTGAATAAATTTCTGCATCTGCATCTTTCAGCTCTGTAGGGAAATCTGTTCCATCGCAATCACGGATTGCATCAGCACCCCAAAGCTTCATTAATTCCAGTGTCTGTGGCACTACGTCCAGGTCAGTAGGAATTGTAACGAGTCCTTTTGATTTCTCCATTGAATTATCCTCTTCTATTCTTTAAATACTCTGATTTTTAGTTTATATAAGGAAATCTGCCATCGGCAGATTTCCTTATGCTTTCTTATCACAGGTATCCTTCCTGCAATGTAGACAATTATTTATATTTGCTGTTGTAAAATGCCAGCAGTCCGACCAAACCTGCAAGACCTACGATCTCAGTAAGAAGACCCTTTGGTCCGATATTTCTCTGTCCGACAATGATAAGGCCGATACAAACAACGAAAATCACGATAACAACAATCGCAGTGATAATCTTTTTAGTTCTTTCATTCATTGTAAATACCTCCTTAACCTTTCAATCCACCCAGAGTCATTCCCTGAGTAAGTGTCTTCTGTACACACATATACAGAATCAGAACAGGAAGCATAACGATAACCAGTCCTGCGTACATCTGACCATACTGAACTGCTGATTTCTGAGCAGCCATCAGGTTCATAAGACCTACCGGCAGAGTCTTCAACTTGGCATCTGTCAGCAATGTCATGGAAATTACATACTCATTCCAGAATGACAGGAAGTTGAAAAGAATGATCGTTACGATACTTGGTTTTGCCATCGGGAAGATGATCTTAACCATTGTCGTAAAGTATCCTGCACCATCCACATAAGCTGCTTCCTCGAAGTCTTTTGCAAGACCACTGAAGTATCCTGACAGCAGGTAGATTGTGAACGGAAGTGCCGTTGCCATATATACAACCGCCAATATGAACAAGTTATTTAGGAAGAAGCCTCTTCCGATCATCTGTCTGAGTGACTTGTCCCAGTTGTTCAACATAAGGAAGATCGGTACTACGATGTAACTTACGTTGATGAAAAGTCCTGCCATGAAGAGCAGATTCCAGAACTTACATGTACGGAACTTAAATCTTGACAGTACATAAGCTGCCGGAAGTGCAACTGCGATCAGCATTGCAATCGCAAGTGCTGTAACAATCACAGAGTTCAGGATGTAAGATCCCATGTCTGCTTTCGTCCAGGCATCTACAAAGTTCTGAAAATAAAGTTTCTCAGGAAGTGTCCACGGATTTCCGTAGAATTCCTTATTCTGCTTTACCGATGCAAGGAAGACCCATGCTACCGGCACGATGATTGTAATTGCAAGAAGAATCAGGCAAATATACACAATCAGTTTACTAAAGCCAAACGGTTTTTTTGATGTATTCTTTTCCATTCCGATTCCCCTTTCCTTAAATTTCTACTTCCTGACGTTTTGTTGCAACGTTCAGCAGTCCGGCAAGTGCAAAGGAGAACAGGAATACTGATACACCGATTGCCATACCATATCCATATGAAGAGTTTGTATAAGCCTCCTGGTACATATAGCTCAGGAATACGCTGGAAGCTCCGTCCGGTCCACCACTCGTCATTGCTGTAACGAGAAGGAAACTCATGTTGATCGTACTGATTACGAAGAATGTAAGTGTTGTTCTGATGTTTGTCCAGATCAACGGAATCGTAATTGTAAAGAACTGATAAATCTTACCTGCTCCTTCAAGGCTGGCAGATTCGTACAGACTCTCTGATACGTTCGCCATACTTGCCATATACATTACCATGTAATATCCAATGGCCTGCCATACCATGGCGATCACAATACTGTAAATAACTACCTTCTGATCACCAAGCCAGAGGATCTGATCATCACTGTGCTTGAAGATTCCGATGATGGAATTCAGAAGTCCTGTATTTGGTTTGTAGATAGCAGAAAAGATAGCACTGATAACTACGATTGAAAGGATATTCGGGATATAGAAGATTACTCTGAAGAATCCCTGTCCTTTGATTTTTTCTCTTGAAAGTATGTATGCAAACACTAACGCAAATGCAAATGTAATGATCGTAACTAATACAATCAGAAGAATCTGGTTCTGGAACGCCTGATAGAACTTCTGATTCTGTAACAATGATTTAAAGTTGCTCAGTCCTACAAATGTCTTGTTATCTGTATATCCGCCCCATTTATATAAGGAAATACGGAAGATTTCGATCGTAGGAACAATCATAAATAAGATAAATAATATTGCTGCCGGGGCCAGGCAACAGAATACAAACAGCCCCTTGCCTTTTCTTTCTTTCATTGGTTCATCTCCAATTCTATAAATCCGTTTCATTGAATAACCGCCGCCATCCAACGGCTATTCATACCGTCATAGCAGATATCGGCATTAAAACAGGCGGTGAAGAGATTTCACCGCCTGCCTCACCTGTGAGATTCCTTCCAAATCATTTTATAGTTGTAAGGAAATTCCCGGTAACTTATTCAGATTATTTTAAAGCAGCACGAAGTTTGTCGCTATCTGTCTTAATCTGATTTACCCAGTCATCTTCTGTCTTGTCACCAGTTACAAGAGAGTTAACCGGATCAAAGAATGTTGTACGAACTGTTACACCTTCTACTGGATCTGTTGTAGCGAATGCATCCATAACAGCTACAGCACCTGTATCATAGATTGAGTAGTACAGTTTGTTGTCTCCGTCAAGCTTGTCAGACATTCCTTCGATTGGCTGGATTGCTCCAGATTTAGCGAAGATCTCTGCTGCTGCATCAGAGTACATATAAGCGATAAATTCTTTTCCAAGATCTTTGTTCTCAGCACCTGATGGCATCCAGATCTGCTCGAAGAATGTATAGGAAGCTCTCTCTCCGTCTTTCTCTACTGCCGGAAGAGCTGTGAATCCCCACTCGAATCCGTCTGCTCTCGGAGCGTCTGCCATCTCACCGATTACCCAGTTACCATTTGGCATGAACAGAGCTTTGTCATCAAGAACAAGCTGCTGGTTGTTACGGAAGTCATTGTCGTTAGCATTTGCTGTTGTTGTAGGCTCAACGTGAGAAGCAAGCTTTGTAACGATATCGAATGCCTTCTTAGCTCCGTCTGTATCCCAGATTCCTTCACTATAGTTCAGAGCCTTTGTGAAGTCTTCTGATCCCATTGTCTCATGCAGTAATGCATAGAAGAATGCATCAAAGTATCCTGTTGTAGGATATGTGAAGAGTGAGATTCCTTCAGCTTTTGCCTTGTCAGCAAGTGCCCACATGTCATCCCATGTCTCCGGTACATCCCATCCTTTTGTCTTGAACAGGTTTGCATCGTAGAACAGTCCACATGGTGAGTAGAACATTGGCATCAGGTATGTCTTTCCGTCTCCGTAAGGATTAACGATGGAGTTCTCTGTGAATCCTGGAAGGATCTTGTCTCCAACCTTAGCGTCCTCACCCGGTACAGTCATATCAAGAACGTCTGTAAGTTCCTCTACGTTGTTGTCCTTGATGAATGTCTCTGTGATAGCTGACTCAGAACCAACAGCTCTCATGATTACGTCCGGATACTCTCCAGATTTCATCTGTGGCTGAATGATATCCTCGATGTTCTTGTCGATTGTAAGTTCAACCTTAACACCTGTCTCTTTCTCGAATGCAGCCGCAACATCGTTCCACATATCTGCACCGTATGCTGTCTCAACTACTGCAACCTTTACTACCTTATCACTGTCTGAATTTCCTTCAGATTTCTTGTCTCCACCATTGGATCCACATGCTGCAAGTCCGAAAACCATAGTACCTGCAAGCACAAGGCTGATAAGTTTTTTCTTTTTCATTTAAATAGTTCCTCCTTATAACTTTTTCCAGTTTTACTTGGTATGTCTATCATATACTATTTCTCCCTCTTTTTCAACCTTTCTTTTTGCCTTTTTTTTTATAAATCTTGCTTTTGGGACTATTTCCCAATATCACCATATCTTATGACCCCCAAAAATGTTTTTTCATATTCTTTTGTTATTTTTTCACACACTGACATAAAAAATGTTCCTTTTTTTTGCTAAACTCTCCCGAATCCTGTTGAATCAACCTCTAAATTTCTTTATAATATTTGTATAACCAGTTGAAATCGTTTTCAAGACAATATTTCTAAATTTTGTGGAGGACACCTATGGGTAATATACGACATACTTTTACTTCCCCCTTAAGGCATGACCACACCTGTCATCTTCTGTATTCTACCTATTCAAAATATGAAGAGGACTGGAGCAGTTATCCGCACACACATTATTTTACAGAACTTTTTTTTGTGCTGTCAGGAAGTGGCAGTTTTCTCGTTGAAGACGAAACCTTTCCGATCGCAAAGCACGATCTGATCGTGATCAACCCGAATATCACCCACACCGAAAAATCCAGCCTCGAAGACCCGCTGGAATATATTGTACTGGGTGTGGATGGTCTGAATTTTGTCATTGACGATGCAAATGAATATCTTCTGTTCCATTCCGATGAAATGAAAGACCGGCTTGATTTCTATTTCCGTACGATCCTGGAAGAGACAGAGAACTCGCAGAAAGATTACGAAAAGGTCTGCCAGAATCTGCTGAACATCCTGGTCGTCCATCTTTCCCGCTACGCTTCCTCTTCTGTAGAGATTTTTCCGTTCCATAAGATGGAATCCCGCGAATGCAGCCGGGCAAAGCGTTATATTGATTCTTCTTTCCGGGAAAATATTACATTGGATAAACTTGCAGAGATTGCACAGATCAACAAGTATTATTTTTCTCATACTTTCACAGAAACCTATGGGATCTCTCCGATGAATTATCTGACCCAGAAGCGGATCTTTACCAGTCAGGAACTGCTGACTTCCACCGATATGAGTCTTGCACAGATTGCACAGCAATGTGGATTTTCTTCCTCCAGTTACTTTACGCAGTGTTTCCGTAAATCCTGTGGTATGACACCGACTGCCTACCGCAAGCAGTTTCTGCGAAACCAGTGATCCGAAAATTTCTCAGACGAAAAAGGAGTACCGCACATCGCGATACTCCTTTTCTTTTACAGAAAATTCTTAAATTTTCCTTTTTCATCTTACCTTTCGGAAAGAATCTTTATCTTCTTTTACGTCTGCGTGTCACAACTGTAACAACAGCACCTGCTGCCAGCATTGCCATAGCTCCCCACAGAATCAGCGGAGTAGCATCTCCGGTCTTTGCTGCTTTGTCGGATGAAGTTGTTCCGGCATTGGTTCCTGATGTAGGACCTGCGGTATTATTTCCTGTATTGTTGCCAGTATTTGTACCGTTGTTGTCACCCTTGTTGTCGTCACCCTTATTATCGTCGCCCTTGTTGTCATCGCCCTTATTGCTGTCGTCACCTTTGATCTTTGTAACGATCACATCCACGCTGACTTCAAGACCATCCGGATTTTCAAACTCATCACCAAGAACAAGTTCTCCTGTCAATGTATAAGTTCCCGGAACATCTGACTTGTAAGCACTCAGATCCCAGTCAACATCAACCATTGCGGTTGTTCCATCCTTAAGTTCTACTTCAACCTGTCCCGGAAGTCCGAGAGCGGTTGCAAGAGTTCCTTCTTTTACAGAAATATCATCCAGTTTTGCATTTACAATGGATTTAATTTCTTTCTTCGGTTCCGGCTTCGGCTCTTCTGCCTTCTTCGCAACTGTCACTTTTACAGAAGCTGTCAGGTTCTTCGGATTTGTAATATTATCTGCAAAGGAAAGGATTCCTTCCAGAGTATAATCACCTGCCGTATTTCCATCATAGCTGTCTGTATTCCACGTAACACTTGCTGTTCCGGTTGTTCCGTCTGTATAGGTTACTTCTACCTCTGTCGGAAGATTCAGTTCTGATACAGCCGTTCCGTATGCAACTTTTTTCTTATCCAGTTTTGCAACAGACTTGATCTCATACTGCTTCTTCGTAACTGTTACCTGGATAGAAGCTTTCACGCCATCTGGGTTCTCCATGTTCTCACCCATTGTCAGGGTTCCTTCCAGTGTGTAAATTCCCGGTGTTGTCTGATAATCACCTTTCGCCCATGTTACGGCTACTTCTTCATTCAGATTTCCTGTCACTGTGACAGTTACTTTCTCCGGTAATTCAAGATCCTTAAATGCAGTTCCTTCTTCTACAGAAATTCCTGCCGGATTTGTTACGCTGAGTACATTCTTTGTTGTCTCACCACCACCGTTATTCTCAATCGTAAATGAGAACTGTTTCGGAAGTACTGACTTTCCTGCTGCTGTCTTTGCAACGATCTTAACAACATAGGTACCGTCATTCAGATCGCTGAGTGCGAACTCTGTCTTGGTTGTATTGCCTTTCAGCTCACCGTTTACATAAATGTCATAGCTTGCGAAGGAAGAACCTTCTTTTAATGTCCATGTGAGTTTTACAGAATCATCACTGACCGATGTCTTTGTAATGGACTCAATCTCACCTGCTGCTGATCCGTCAGCAATCGTTGTTACATTGCTGATCTCAATCGCTTTCGCTGATGCCTCACCTGCATTGTTCAGGGCATATACTTTGAAGTTGTAAGTTGTTCCCGGTGTCAGGTTTTCCAGTGTTGCGGTTGTGCCGCTTACTGTCATCTCGATTCCGTTCTTTGTATCAACGACTTTATACTGTGCTGCTCCTGAAACCTTGTCCCATCTCAGCACAACCTTTGTGCTTTCAACAAGAACTGCGGAACCTGTCTGGTCTTCTACTACAGGAACTGCCGGTGTGCCAAGTGCTGTGATTGCCGCATCCAGTGCTGCTTTCTTTGCATCCACAACATCCTGTGTTGCATCCGCAGCATTCATTGCCTCAACTGCTGCATCATAAGCCGTTTTAAATGCATTCCATTTTGTCTCTTCATATGCTGACTTAGTAAGTGCCGCACCTGTCTCAATCGATGTCTGGAGTGCTGACTTATCAGCCGTTACACCTTCACCCGGTGAAAGGATCTTCAGGTAATCCAGGTTGACCTGATATTTTCCATCACGTGCAACTGCTACACACTTGATCGTATGCTCACCATTCGTAAGATCCGTCTTGGAGAAGATCAGTTGCTGATTATCTCCGCTGCTTGAACCATTCAGTGAATAATTACCGATCTTTACGTTATCAACGTAGATATCAAAGCTTGCAAAGTTGGCATGCTTCTGAGAATAAACCTCTACACCTGTTCCATTGAACGTGTATTTAAAATAGCTTCCCGCCGCACTTGAATCATTTCCGGTTTCTGTCTTTGTTCCGCCATGATGCTTTGTCTGTTCTCCTGCCCAGTTAGACCATGCTCCATTCCAGGTGATCGCACTGTTCACTGTTCCCGCTGTTCCGGATGCCGGTACGGTACCGTCTTCTACAATTGTCTCGACATCTGCCACATCCTCTTTTATTGCAACTTTCAGTTCAATCGTTCCGCTCTTTGTAGCATCTGCACTGGAAGTTGCTGTGATCGTAACGGTTCCGTTCTTGCTTAAGAATGTTACCAGTCCGTTCGCATCTACTGTTGCGATACTGTCATCGGAGGTACTCCATGTAACTGTCTTGTCTGTTGCATCATCTGGTGCTACAGTCGCTTTTAACTGTAACGTACTGTTTGCTTTGGATACTGTAGTCATTCCGGATTTGGAACTTACTTCCACACCTGTCGGTGCTACCAGTGTTGAATCCAGGATTTCAAATGCATCCAGCTCGATCTTTGTGTTGGAACTTGCTGTCTGCTTCTCATTGAGGACTTTCAGCTGGATCGTATGGATTCCTGCTGTAAGGTCTTCTTTGCTGAAGTATTCTGCCTGACGTACTGTGCTTGCACTGTATGTATCAACAACGCCCTGTGACTCACCGTCAATCAATACTTCGATCTTGCCTCTATCCTTATTCGTACAACCGATCACCTTGATTCCTGTTCCCTTAAATGTAAGAGTCACAGTCTCGCCGCCATTCGGATTCTGCAGATACTCGATCGTATCCATATAGTTTACATTCTTGTCCTGTGTCCAATTGCCCCAGTCACCTACATATGCGATTCTTTCGTCCGCATTATCAATCTTGCCGGCTCCAACCGGTTCAACCGCAGTCACTGCTGCACTCTTTTCAGATTCATTTCCTTCTACAACCGCAGATACCTGATACTTCATTGTTCCAAGCGTCTTGTCTGCTGTTGTATCTGTATAAGTTGTTGTTGTCAGGCCTGTCTCGATGCAGATTACATCACCATTTTCTACCTGACGGTATACATTGTATGTTACATTGCTTCCCTCTTCTGCTGTTACAGCATCCCAGGAAAGTTTTACATTCTCAACGTCTGCACGAAGAGCTGTCAGTCCTGTCGGAGCTGCTACCTCAGCGGATGCCGGGATATCTTTTAATGTATAGCTCTTTCCGGCTTCTGTCGCGAAAGAGATCCGGTTTTCTTTTACAGGTGTCACATCGACTACCTTTCCGTCACTGTCTACCACGGTTGCAAGAGATGCATTCTTTGTCTGTACTACTGCTTCTCCGCCATTCTTGGAAAGGATCGTAGCAGTTGTTACATTTCCGTCTGTCCAGTCCATGGATACTTCAAAGCTGCCCTGTGCAACCAGTCCGTTTACACTTCCGTTAGCCCAGTCATCCGGAACTGCCGGAAGAAGGTTGATGTATCCTGCATTGCTCTGCAGAAGCATCTCAGCCACACCGGATGTATATCCGAAGTTTCCATCAATCTGGAAATATCTCGGCTGATGATAGTCGAACAGGTTTGCATAGATTCCACCGTTGAACAGATTCTTGATGATCTGATAAGCTTTATTTCCATCACCCAGTCTTGCCCAGCTGTTGATTCTCTGTGCCATTCCCCATCCAGTACTTGCGTCCGTACGGTTCTGCATCGATACCTTTGCAGCTGCAAACCATTCTGCATTGTCCTCTGTGATGAGGTCTCCCGGGAAAAGTCCGAGAAGGTGGGACATATGACGGTGGTTATATCCTTCACCGAGTGTTGCTCCACTTGCATTATGGTTAAAGGTTGTCTCTGTATACCATTCTTTGATCTGTCCGCTGTCGCCGACTTCGATCGGTCCTTTCAGGTCTGCCTGGTTTGCTTTCCATGTAGCTACCAGTTCTTCATCTGTTCCGAGGATCTCCGCTGCTTTGATCGTATCCTCGTATAACTGCCAGATCAGCGTCTGCTCATAAGTATTGCCACTTGTGACCGGTCCATGCTCCGGTGAATATGCCGGTGAAGATACCAGCTTTCCATCACTGTCACGGACAAGCATCTGATCATACAACCTGGCCTCTTCCTTCATCATCGGATAGATATTGTCTCTCAGGTAAGAAACATCTCCCGTATACTCATAGTAAGACCAGCAGTTCTGTAAGATCCACGGTACTGCTGCCGGTGACCATCCCCAGCTGAAACTCCATCCAGGGCAGGTCCATCCGAACGGGTTGTTCTGCGTATGTGCCATGAATCCATTTTCCCCACCATCGGCACTGGAAACTCCTGCATAGATCGCTGCGGTCACACGCCCCGGTTCTCTGAGGGCATCCACATAATCAACCAGTGGTTCAGCACACTCTGCCATGTTCGTTGAGTATGTCGGCCAGTAGTTCATCTGTAAATTTACATTCATATGGTAATCTGAATGCCATGGAGAGTTGTTCGCTCCGACCCACAGTCCCTGAAGGTTGGAAGGAAGTGTCTCTCTGACATAACCGTTTCCATCTGTCCTTGTCTCTCTTGAAGACTCGATGGTCATAAATCTTCCATACTGGAACAGCATGACTTCCAGCTGACGTCTTTCAGCTTCTGATGCAGTTCCTGCCTTATATGCAGAAAGAAGTGCATCTGTCGTCTTTGTTGAAATGGTCTGTCCCAGATCCAGGTCGACACGGTTGAAGATATTCTGATAATCATTTACATGATTTTCTTTCAGTTCTTCATAAGTCTTAACCTTTGCCTGATCCACATACCATTTTACACGGTTTGTCAGCTCATCTGCCGTCTCACCTGTTCTGTAGCTCGGATATTCATCCTTGTAATCTGTTCCCATGGAAGTGATGATCGTAACCTCACTTGCACCGAAAACGCTTACCTTTCCATCCCCATCTGTCACTGTACCGCCATTGTCGGTAATAACCTGGGTCTGGGATGAAAATTTCATCTGGTTGTCTGTGAGCTGTCCGTTGACGGAGATCCGTCCACCTGACACGGTTGTATTCCATGTTCTCTTATAGCCGTTCTCTCCGATGGAATTGGCAGCTCCTCCGCTTGTATTATCCGGTTCTACACTCACATCCAGGCTGATCTTTTCAGATCCGTCTGCTGTGATATGAGTCACGATGACATTATCCGGATAACTTGTGAAGTTCTCCCTTGAATAATGCGTATTTCCCTTGTCATAGTTTACACCTGCGATGGCTGTATTCAGATCCAGGTCGCGGCTGTAATTGCTTACATCACTGTTGGATGATACATTTTTGAAATCGATATACATATTTCCCCAGCTAAGGTAATATCCATATCCGTTTGTTCCTGCATCATCACTTAAACCAACAAGGTTGCTGTTGGCAAGACTGATTGCGGAGCTGTCCTGTCCGTTTGCGAAATAATTGTGGATCTGAGTCATGGTAGATCCGTTATTCCCCTTATTCTCCAGGTTACCTCCATTGTAGTTCGGTCTGCTGGTGCTTGGTCCTCCTGACCAAAGCGATTTGTCATTGAGCTGGATACGTTCTCTGGTGATTCCGCCGAATACTGTTCCACCGATCCCGCCATTACCGATCGGAAGCGACTTTTCCTGCCAGCCTTCGTAATACTTGGTAATGTCTGCCGGACTTGTATACCACAGCTTCAGATCATTGTCACCAGTCTGCTGCGTTGCAGCGACCGGTTCCGCATTGACCTGCGTTGCCATATACGGCAGAGACGTCACAGCCATTGCTGCTGCACAGGCACTTGCAAGTACCCGCCATTTCATTTTTCTTCTCATAATACCCCTTTCTGATACGTTCTTGATGTATCTTATTTATTGTCACGAAATTCCTCTGCCTTCGTATTTCTTCAGGCAGACTCCTCCCAGTGTCCAATTATCTACATTATAAAGCTTTTCTTTTGATCATGCTTGTTCAATTTAATCTTTATAATCGCTTATTTTGTCAAATTCAGAACCTCGGATTCACATTTTATTTATATTTTTTAAAAAATTATTCACACTTTTTGTATTTTTCGGTACATTTTTTCTTTATTTCTGTTATAATACACATTAATGATTATTATTTGTGCTTATATTATGGAGGATTTTTTTACACATGAAGAAAAAAACTACCGTTCAGTCAATAAATAAACATTCCACTCCTCCTTCTGAGGAAACTAAGATTCAGAAACACGAAGTACCTGGATTAATGACATTGTCCGATTCCATTCTGTCCGGTGCTGTTGTTGAATATCGTAAAGCCGGTTATAGTTTTGCCCGGCACTTACATACAAATATTGAGATTTATCGGATTCTTTCCGGTGAATGTTATATGGATATCCAGTCGGAAACCATCCACTGTACAGAGGGTGAGTTTATCATGCTGCTCCCGGATGTGATCCATTCTTTTTATCTGAATGATACATCGGACTGTGAATTTCAGCATATTCACTTTAATCCTGAGATGTTTTCCACGATTGTTCTTGAAGATGAGGGAGTTTTTCCTATCACTCTGATGCACGCGATCCTCTTTTCTGCCCAATTCTATTACCGAATGGAATCGGATCCGGTCATCAATGAACATCTTCAGAAGCTCATTACGCTCTATGCTTCATCCAACAGTCTCTTCTCTGCTGCAAATATTAATGTTGCACTGATGAACCTGATGTTGTATATCCTTGACCACACAGAAACAGAGCGTGAATTTTCCGAACCACAGCTTCAGAACAGTTACGTGGCTTATACTCTGAATTACGTTCAGGAACATTTTACCCAAAAGATCCGTCAGGAGGATATCGCCTTACAGCTGCATATCTCTGTCCGCTATCTGAGTAAGATCTTCAAGAATTATATGGGGGTAACCCTTTCTAATTACATTAACATTTACCGGATCAACCGTTCCATTGAATTAATGCAGAATACAAGTCTGACACTGACAGAGATTGCCCTTCAGGTCGGCTTCAAAGATTCCCAGCATTATTCCAAAGTCTTTATGAACGTGGTAAATGCAACACCGTCACATTACAGAAAAGCAATTTTGAAATAAAAACTTTTTCAAATATCATAAAGCACAGCCATCAGAGATAAAACTCTGTTGGCTGTGCTTTATTTTGTCTTTTACTGCATTGGAAATTCAAAACTCACTTCTGATTAGTTTGTTCTTTTTCTCCTTGCCATTACTGCAACAAGTCCTGCTGCCAGGCAAAGCATCGCCATTCCAGCTACATTTGCTGTATCACCGGTCTTGGCTGCTTTCACTGCATTTGATGTGCCGTTTCCGCCATTTGCAGTACCGTTGTTGGAAGAACCATTATTCTTTGATCCTGCATTTGTATTGCCGTTGTTATTTCCGCCATTATTATTGGATCCGTTATTATCGTCCTTCTTGTCATCACCCTTATTGCTGTCATCTTTCTTATTATCATCTTTTGCTTTCAGGGCTTCTTTTGCTTCTTTTACAGACTGTACTGCTGCATCGATCTCGTCCTGAGTTGCATCTGGATTCTGAAGAACTGCATTGGCTGCATCAATTGCTGACTGAAGGGCTGCAAGTGATGCGGCTGTATACTTGTCTGTTGCTCCGACAACTTCTGTTGCGTCTGCAACCACCTTTTCAAGCTCCTCTATTACAACTGGTGCTTTCTTCTCTACAAGGGCTGCTTTTGCTGCATTTACAGCTTCAACCTGTGCATCTACATCCGCCTGAGTTGCGTTGTCATCAGCCAGAACTGCATTTGCTGCATTGATGGCTGTCTGAAGAGCTGCGATAGATTCTTCTGTATACTTGTCTGTCAGGGCTGCTTCACCCTCTGCTGCTTTCACTGCAAGTCTCAGTGCAGATTTGTCTGCCTTCTCTTTCAGTGCTGCAATCTTAGCTTCTACATTTGCTTTCGCATTGTCAACTTCTGTCTGAGTTGCATCTGCTTTGTTGTAAACTGTCTGAGCTTCATCTACAGCATTCTGAAGTGCTTCCAGAGAAGCCGGTGTATAAGCGTCTGTCTGTGCAAGTTTTCCGTTTGCTGTATTGATGACTGCAAGCAGATTTTCTTTTGCAACTGTTACCGCATCTTTTGCAAATGTTACTGCAATCGTATGGTTGGCTGTTACATCTGGGAATGTATATTCTGTTACAACGTTAACTGCAGTTCCATCTACTGTAAGGCTGTCTACATGGTATCCTTCATTTGGAGTAATCGTGAATGCTTTGGATGTTCCTTTGTAAACCTTTGTTGCCCCTGTCGGTGCGATCGTTCCCCCATTACCTGCTGTTGCTGTAATTGTGAACTGAGTCTGGATGTCAGCAGTCTTTGCTGTGATCTCAGCTTTCTTTGCATCTACATCTGTCTGAGAGCTTGCTGTTGTCAACCGCTTTCCTGCATTTACAAGTTCCTGAAGTTCTACAAGTGCTGCTGCAGAATATTTATCTTTATCTGCTGCATTGAGGATTGCCTCTGCATTTGTGATGGCTGTCTGAAGTTCTGTAAGGTCAGCTTCATCTGCTGTCTTTGTAAGTACAATATCAAACTTATCAAGCTGTGGAGCTTTATTTGTATCCGGTGCTGTAAGGATCAGAGTTCCTGCTCCTGCCTCTGTTACTTCAAGTGTAAGAGTGAATGTCTTCACTGTCAGAGAACTATTTTCACTTGTTGACGGGCAGTCAACCTGAGTAGCTGTGATCTTTCTATTTTCTTCTGAGAATGCAAGCTTATTTGCTGCTCCGGCACGATAAGTACCTGTTACAGTGTATGTTCCCGGAACTGTTGCTACATATGCATATTTTGCATAATCTTTGTATGCCATGCCGTTCAGGAATTTTCCATTACTTGCCCAGTCGCCTGTTCCAAGACCAAGCGGCCAGCTTGGATCGGAATCTGAATCATTACTGTTGATCAGTTCTGTTGCATGCTCTGCTTCCAGAGTCTTTGTCGTTCCCTTTGTTGCCGGGAATTCAAATGGATTTGCTGCAGTATAATTTGCAAATGCAAATGTTGCCTCAATTTTATGTGCTTTATCCACATCACTAAATGTGTAAGAAGTTTTCTTTCCTATGGAATTTCCATCCACTTTTACATCTGCGATTTCATATCCTGAATTCGGAGTGATTGTAAATGTTGCGTTTTCACCTTCTGTTATTTTACCATCTGTAAGGTCTTCTGTTGTGATAGTTCCACCTTTGCCAGCTGTAGCTGTGATGGCAAATTTTTCTAATACAACATTCTTCGGGCTGATGATGAAGTAGTCGATTCCAGGACCTTTACCATCTAGTCCATTTGTCTTTACTGGTGGTGTGATAACAATCATACCATCTCCAGGTGTTACTACTTCAATATCAAATTCTGCATCCGCAAAAACAGGTTTATTACTTTCTTTCTTAGGATCAACTATAACTTCTTGGTCTTTAATCTTTCCTTTTGCTTCTGTAATCTTGATACTATTTTTCGCATTTTCGGCAGAACCACTACGGTATCTCATAACCACCTGATAAGTACCAGCCTTGTCTGCATGATAGGCATATTTCAGAACATCATTTGCTGCCATATCTGTGACAAATTTTCCATTACTTGCATCGCTTTTAGCATCAATCTTCATTGGGTACTGAGCATCAGAGGTTGGATCATCCTTTAACTCTGTCGCAAATTCCGCTTCCAGCTTAGCACTTGTTTCTGCTCTCCATGGGAAGTTGAAACGATCATTCTCTGTATACTTTTCACGAACCTTAAGTGCAGCTTTTGCTTTATCTAATTCTGTGTATGCGCTTCTGATTGTTGCATCTGTTGCACTCTCATTTTCCACTACTTCCTGAGCTGTCTTCAGTGCTTTAGCAAATGCGTCCCATCCTTCTGAATAAAGATGTTCTTCCAACGCCGCTGAATTCGTAACCAATGTCTGAAGTTTATCTTTTGTAATTCCATCTGCATCTTTGATTGTGATTCTTGCAGAACCGTTAAATCCGATAATTGCATTCTCCGGTTTTTTTTCTGTCAGCTCAATTGAAAATACGCGATCTCCTGTCAGATTGGTATTTCGTTTTGTCTTCGCTACTGTAACGGTTTTTTCTAATTCGCCATTATTTAATGTAACAGTTGGAAACCACTCGGTCTCAAAGTCATCCTGAATTGCACTTCCCGGGTTTGGCTGGATCTTAGCTGTGATTTCTCCTTTTGTTCCACCTACACGTTTGATTGTTGCTTCCAGTGAAGAGTTTTCATCCATTGTGTATGCAGAATTCTCAAGTTCGATCATTCCTACGCCACCGTTGTTGATTACGTAAGCCGCCTCTACACCGATTGCAGCATTTGTCTTTGCTACAAGTTTTAATGTATGATCTTTATCCTCTAAATCTTCAGATTCGAAGATTTTTGCTCCTGTGGATCTGCTTTCTGCACGAGTGTTGATTGTTTTTACCTTTTCACCATCAATATATACATCCGCTTGACCATGACCTGGATCTGTTGTACCCATCAAATATGCTTTAGTTCCGTGGAATTTAAAAGTAAAATCTGCACCTGCTTGATTGGACCATGTATTCTGTCCGTTGATGTACTGGCTTCCTGTCTGAGGATTCCATCCTTTGGAGCTAAATTTAAACTTATTTGTATCATTAACACTTGTTGATTCCATTCCTTCCGGAGCTGTACTTGCCAGCTGGAATCCTTTACTTGCTTTGTATACACCAACTTCACTCAACATCGGTACTTTTCCGTCTGATGTTCCTACTGTAATCTTCACCTGAGTTGCTGATACCGGTGGGGTTCTAACCAGTCTCTTTGCACCAACAGTTTCTCCGCTTTTCAGTGTCTGCCACGGTGCTTCGTTAGACGCTTTGTACTCAACTTTATAGCTGTTGATGTGCTGTCCTTTCTGAATTGCTTCTTCAATAGAAACCACATCGAACTTCTTAGCTTTGTCCCACTTAATCGTCAGGCTTCCTTCTTTTGTTCCATTGTCTGTTGTCCAGTATGTTTCATCTTTAGCATCTACTACATTTCCCGGTTTAAACGCTGTATCATTTCCACGAACATTAGATGCCTCAATTGTGGTTCCTTTTGCTTTTGCCAGATTCGTTCTGAAAGTTTCTTCCACATTCTCTCCAAATTCCTTTACTCTGTTGAGAATTGGCTGATCCACTGTACCCTGATTATTCGGCGGTACATTCAGAAGCATGGTTGCATTATGTCCTACCGAATCAAAATACATGTTAGCAAGCTGTGTAATTGTCTTCGGAGTGTTCTTTTTGGTTCCCCAGAACCATCCGGATGTAATACGTCCGTCACACTCTGGTACGGTCCATTTGTTTCCATCTGCATATCCAATGGTATATGGTGTAGTTCCGTTGCTATCAATTGTATTATTTGCTTCATTGACTTTAGATTTTGCCCATGTGTTTTCGTGAGCAACGCCATCTTCATTTCCAATCCAGCGAACGGTTGTATATGCCTGAGCTCCGAATAACATACAGTCTGCTGAATTACCTGCTACTTCTTTTCCTTCATACTTTTGGATTGTTTCAAACCACGTATTAAAGTCATACTCCTGTGCATTGGCACCGCTTCCTTTGGCTCCATCCATCCATACTTCAACAAAACGTCCTTTGTTTCCATACTTTTCATTTCCGAGGATTTCTTTTAACTGATTGTTATAATACTCATTATAATCCTTTACATCTTTGTCTGGTGTTGTTGGATTTCCGTTCGCATCTTTATATCCGTAAGATGGCTCATGAATATCCCACGGAGACAGATAAAGTCCCATGTCCATACCATGTTTTGTACACGCAGTAGATATCTCCTCAAGAATATCTCCTTTATACCCTGCTGCCTCTGCATCATAGTCTGTATATTCACTCGGCCAGATACAGAAACCATCATGATGCTTCGCTGTTATAATAAGTTTCTTAAATCCTGCACTCTTTAATGTGCTCACCATGGTTTCTGCATCAAATTTCTGATTCAACCTAAAGATTTCACTCGGCTTCTTATCTCCGTAATGCTCTCCCCACTCAATTTCATTGAACGTATTCGGACCGAAGTGGCAGAATGCTGCAAGTTCATCTTTCTGATATTTGTACTGGTTCGCATCCGGTACAACGTCATCTGATGCCGGTTCTGCTGTACCTGTATTTGTACAGCTAGAATCTGTCACTCCGCTTTCAGCTGCGGCAGCTGATACAGTAACAACTGCCGGTCCGATTGAACTAAATACAGTTGTCACTCCAAGAACAAGGCCCATAAACATTGATACGGTCTTTTTCTTCATTTTGTTCCTCCTTTTATTATTAAAGCAGAGGAGGTCAGCATTTTCATGACCTCTCCGCTTTTTCTGAATTTTAAATCCGTAAAAGTAAGCTTTTTTTAGTTCTCTTTTTTACGCTTTACTACAACGCCTGCTGCCGCTGCGGATGCTGCCAGTGCGAATGCCCAAACTGCCACGTTTGTTGTATCGCCTGTCTTAGCTGCTTTCTTAGTATTGTCTACCTTTGTTGTAGTCTTATTGTCAGACTTGGATGTATTAGAAGAATTGTTGTTCTTGTTGTCGTCAACCTTTGTATCATCCTTCTTATTGTCACCCTTGTTGCCGTCGTCTTTCTTTCCGTCATCTGTCTTCTTTTCTACAAGAGCATTGAGGGCTTTTGCGATGGCTTTATTTGCTTCGTCAACCTGAGCCTGCGTTGCATTTTCGTCATTCAGAACGGATGCGTACTGATCGTAAACTGCCTGCAGGGCTTTCAGTGATTCTGCTGTGTACTTGTCTGTTGCTGCAAGTGCTGCATCTGCCTTTGCTGTAGTTGCCTTGAGTTCTGTCTTATCAACTACTGTCGGATCAGGATTTACAGCATCTTTCTTTGTTGTAAATGTAGCTGCTGCCTTTGCGGATACATTGTTATTTGTATCAACAGCTTCTACCTCTACTGTGTACTCTGTTCCTTCTGTAAGACCTGTCAGTACATATTCTGTTGTTGCTACCAGTGTATCATTTACCTGAGTTCCATTTACATATACATTGTATCCGGCAACTCCTTCATTATCTGTAGAAGCTGTCCATGTAACAGTTGCACCTGTCTTTGTAACATCAGATGCTTTTACGTCTGTCGGAACGCTTGGTGCTTCTGTATCGACTGCCTTTGCTGTTGTAAATGTAGCTGCCTCTGATTTCTCAGATACATTTCCTGCTGCATCTACTGCTTCAATCTCTACGCTGTAATCTGTAGCTGGTGTAAGACCTGTCAGATCATACTCTGTAGCTGTTACCAGTTCTGTGTTTACCTTTTCTCCGTTTACATATACGTTGTATCCAGTTGTTGCAACGTTATCCAGAGCTGCTTCCCATGCAACATGAGCTGTTGTCTCTGTAACATCTGCTGTTCTTACTGCTGTCGGAGCATCCGGTGCTTCTGTATCAACTACTGCCTTGTCAACGTATGTGATGATCGGAGTAACATGAACAGACGGCCTGCTTGGATTGCTGTTGCAGCTTGCTGTTACGCGGATCACATCGCCCTTGTTCAGTTCAATCTCATCAAAATTTGCCCAGTCTGCTGCTTTCTGATTACTTGTTGAAAGTGTTACACTCTGTTTTACTGTATCATTTACAAGAAGGCTTAATGTAACTGTTCCGCCTGAGTTTCCAGCCTGACGCAGATACGGCTCACCATCTTTTACATTGAAGGATACTGTACCGCTCTTCGGTGCTCTGAATACCATTGCTGTCGAATAAGAAGTCTGCGGTGGAGCAGAGATCAGTCCATGAATGGAATCGCTCATTGCTGTACTGTGATTTGGAGCATCTACACCAACACCATAGTATGTATTCAGTACCCAGTTTGGATAAGTATTATCATAAGCTGTCATATCAGCCCAGTCGCCATTACCGTTCTTCTGCTGTGCAAACCATACATTTCCCTGCTGCTGTCCTGCATAGTCCAGTGTCCAGTTGTATGTATTCTTCTGAGCTACCGTATAGTCATTTGTTGTTCCGTCTTCAGCCGTGATGCGTACTGTCACTCCTGCTGTTACTGCATCTCCGTCAGCTAATGCTGTTCCATTGTTCAGTACGGAAACTGTTGCTGTATCAGCTACTGTGATGTTCTTCTTCAGCTCGCTGACTGTTGTAGCATTTGCTGTTGTATAAGGAACACTCAGTGTCTTTCCGCTTACCATGTAGTAAGAAGATTTCAGTTCTTTATCAGAACTTGCAACTACTGTATAAGTTACATCCTCCATTCCTTCATAAGAAAGAACGACGGTTGCTCCACCTTTCACGATATCTGCATCGCCAAGAACTTTATCACCATTTTTTACAGTAACTGTAACGCCTGTATCAACGATGATGTTGTTGCGGAACTGCTCTACTGTTGTATTCTTCGGAAGATCACTTACATTTGTTCCTGAAATTGTGTATGTATTGGAACGAAGTACAAGTGCTGTAACTGCATCACTTTCTGCTGCTCCGATTTCCGGTACTGCTGTGATTGCATGTCCGAAGAAGTCATGATCGATAGAATAACCATTTCTGTCAACAATTACTTTACCAGCATTGATAGCCGGTGAGTTTGCTGCCAGTTTGTATCCATCAAATTTTGTAGTAGCTGTCGGATCTTCATGCAGTCTTGCCTGCTTGTCCTCTGCTGCTGCAACCGGACCTGAACCTGCATCAACAAGTACTGCTGTTCCTGCGGATACCTTTACTGCATTTGCATCAGTTGGATAATTGGATACATTGTAGTACAGGTTGTTGCTGTATGTCTTGTTATTTCCTGGATTCCAGTTTGTCGCATTAACCGATGTATCTCCTGCAAAATAGAAGATGTTATTCTCAATCGTTACCGGTCCATTATTAGAATGTGCTGTAGACCAGATACTTGTAAGTCCTTTCTTAATATAGAAAGTATTATTGTAAACCTGACAATTTCCTGTATTTCCTGCAGGATCTAATGGTCCCATATCTTCATTCTGGCTGATGTTGTAGCGGAAGGTATTGTTAATGGACTGCCCACCACAGAACATAATGGTACTTGCTGTATTACCATGGCTATAGTTGTACTGGTAGTTTGTTCCGTCGCCATAGTCAGCATCCCATGGCTGTCCATCGCCATTTCCTCTTGATGCATTCAATGTTGTAAAACATTCATTATACTGGAAAATCGCATTTTTACACTTCCATGGCCAGATACCGGCTGCCACTCGTCCTGCACCAACGCCCTGTGTACCGTTTGGATTACCATTTGCATCAAGACTTGGCTGATTCTTTGAGTAGTCTATTGTATTAATCTGTTCAGCTGCATTCTCGGATACATTGTACTGAATCAATGGTCTGTCAAGATACATGGTTGTGATGGCATCTCCACCCACATGGTTCAGGTAGTTGTTCTCGATGACTACATTGGAGGAACCATATTTTGCCATTGTTGCATCTGACAATGCACCTGTTTGGAACTGTCTCCACTGGTAAGTATATCCAACTGCGATTCCCCAACGGTTTACTGTATCCAGATAGCAGTTCTTGATCTGAACATCGTTGTATCTTGCAATTCCTGTTGTTGCTTCATTTGTCGGCGTTTCTACGATAAAGTAGATACCTCCATTTGTCATATGCTTGTTATAAACGTTACCTGTTACATTATGGATATAAAGATCGTCCAGTACGATATGATCTACTGTTCCGTTATCCTTGGCAACTCCGGCAACTCCGGTTCTGTCCATTGCATAAGCGTCATTGTAAGCTTTACCTTTTTCTGTATCTGTTGCACTGTTTCTGTCATTTGTCAGTTCCAGGCCTTTGATCTCGATGTACTCTGTATCTTCGATCAGAATACTGGAAGATACCTTACCTTTCCATTTATGATTCTGGTTATCAAGAGGTGTTCCGTAATTCAGATCCCACTGACCATGACCATTTGTATTGATCTGTGGTTTGTCTCCCTCTCCATAAGTAGAGATCTTAACCGGTGCTTCAGCAGTACCACTGTCCTCTTTTGTAAACTTCAGAGCCTGATCTTCAAACACAGATCCCTTTTTCAGGAGAACTGTATCTCCCGGCTCAAGATCAAGGGCATTCACTTTATCAAGTGTCTTGAATGCCTTGCTTTCGGAAGTTCCGTCATTGCTGTCACTTCCGCTTTTGGAATCAACATAATATGTTGTTCCTGTCGCAGTATCCTGTCCTTCAGCATTAACAGCAACTGCCGGCACCATTGATGCAACCGTTGTTCCTGCAAGCAGAAGAGCCAGAGCACCGCTCATCCATTTCTTCTTCATAACATTGCTCCTTCCATCATTCTATATTCTTCAAGGTAAACCGGTTTACATCCGCCATGTTCCCGTCCACCTGAGAATCAGTTTCACGCTGTGTGATGATATCATCATATTTCTTTTCACGCAGCTCACGTTCCACCGCAATTCTTGCTGTCTCCAGATCAGCATTCTCTTCGCTGTCCCCAAAGATCCATTCGCGGCTGTTGTAGTATTCCAGTATCTCGTCCTCTGTCAGTTCCATGCCCTCACGGGTGTAATCATTGCAGTATTTTTCTTTGAGCGTACTCATTTCATACTGAAGATAAATCTGAAAAGTATACTCTTTCAGTCCATAGACCACTTCTCCATTTTCAACCTTTTCACTCCGCTTTGCATTTTCGTCTTTCCAACGCTTTTCCAAAGCCTCATAACTGCTGTCTGATACATCACCACATTCTTCTGCAAGGTCATAGACCGCATGGATGTATTTCAACTGTTCTACTGTATTTTCCGTCAGAATTTCGTAGCCGTATTTTCCATCATACTTTTTCTCCCAGAAGCCATCTTCATAAACGGCATCATAGTCCTGCTGAATCTGCACCTCTGTATCATACTCTACAGATTTCATGCAGTTCACATATTCATCTTTACTGATTGTATGCCCCCCAACAGTTAAATCGAATCGATTATCAATTCTGTATCGGACGACCCCGGCAACAATTCCCGCAACCGCGATCACCAATACTGCAATTCCGATCTTCAGGAACTGCTTTTTTCGATTCTTCATACTCCGCATCCCCTCCTGTTCTGAAATCTTGTTCTTTCTACGCACGAACTCACCCACTCTGACTTAATACTATTATAACAACAGCAGAATTTTTCAACTCGTTCTTTTCGGTTGATTCCCACGCTTATTTTGTCTAATTCGGAACATTCTTTTTTATTTCTCCCTTGACTGCTTTTATTCTCTCTGCTATATTACATATAGAACAGCATGGAGTGTACTGTTTCTTTGCATACAATAGTGTAAAAAGTAATGCAGACCAGATGATACAAATGTAACGGAAAGATATGAGGGTGAGTCTATGAAAAGAGATTACTATGAATTGCTCGGACTGGCGAAAGGTGCTGATCCGTCAGCAATAAAAAAAGCCTACAGAAAGCTTGCTAAAAAGTATCACCCGGATACGAATCCCGGTGATAAAGAAGCTGAAAAGAAATTTAAAGAGATCACTGAAGCTTATAATATCCTGAGTGATCCTGAGAAAAAGAAACTTTATGATCAATTTGGTCACGCTGCATTTGACCAGAGCGGTGCTGCCGGTGGAGCCGGCACCAGTGGTTTCCATGGTGGATTCTATGGAAGTGGCTTTGGTGGAGCCGGATTTGGCAGCAATGGTTTTGGCAGTGGTGGTTTCAGTGGTGGCGGTTTTACCGGAAACGGTGGGTATCAGGAATACCACTTTGAGGGTGGTAATATGGATGATATGTTCGGAGATATTTTCGGAAATATGTTCCACGGAGGAACATCCCGCAAGACTTCTTCCGGTTTTGGGAACGGCTTCCATGGTGGGTTCCAGTCCGGTGGTTTTCAGTCAAAGGGATCCGATCTGAATGCAGAAGTAACCGTTGGCTTTGATGAAGCTGCTTTTGGCTGTGACAAGGTCATTACATTACAGGATCCAAATGCTCCGGGAAATTCTTCCCAGTCACTGAAGGTTCATATTCCTGCAGGAATCGACACCGGTAAGACGATCCGTCTCCGTGGCAAGGGAATGCCCGGTACAAATGGCGGAGATGCCGGGGATCTGATGTTGAAGGTCAAGGTCGCTGACAAACCGGGATACGAGCGAAAGGGAATGGATGTCTATACGACAGTTACTGTACCTTTCACGACGGCTGTCTTTGGTGGTGAAGCACTGGTTCAGACTTTATATGGCAATGTGCTTTGTAAGATCCGCGAGGGTACACAGTCCGGTTCTAAAATCCGTTTGAAAGGAAAGGGAATTGTTTCCATGAAGAACCCTTCGGTTCACGGTGACCAGTATGTAACGGTTCAGATTAAAGTTCCAAGGCACTTAACTCCACAGGCGAAAGAGAAACTGCGTGAATATGAGGCCTTGGTCAGTGGAAATGCAAAGAGTGCTTAAGATAAAATATGCTCCTTCAGGCAACAGGTTTTCTTGTTCCTGTCTGCCTGAACGGAGCATATTTTTTATTCAAACATCACTCTTTCATCTCAATTGTCTTTTTTCTTTTTGAGAAAATTTGCAAGAAGCATCATTGCAGAGACCAGTACCCCTCCTGCCACCGGTACAACCGGAGTTGTATCGCCGGTTTTTGTTGCTTTTCCAGATTTTTTTGTACCCATCGCCGGATTTTTCTGGTCAGCAGATGGCTTGCCACTTCCTGTCGTCTGTCCTGCACCATTCGAATTATCCGGAGTAGATGGCTTGCCTGGGGCAACCGGATCTGGATCTACCGGATTCGGATCTACCGGTTTTGGATCTACCGGATTTGGGTCAACCGGTTTTGGATCTACCGGTGTTAGTGCTTTCTGCTTCTCAACGAGCGTATCAGTTGCTGTTGCTACCTCTGTATGCTTAAGTTCCTTTTTCGTTTCCTTGCCTTCCAAAAGAAGTTTTGCAGCAGCTAATGCACTTTCAAAATCCGATGTGTCTTTATAATCTTTTACTATAATTTTCTCAGCTTCCTCTACTGCTTTTTCCAGTGCTGCAAAGTCAGCATTTGTCGCAAGTGGCTGTAATGCATTTATTGCATCCCTCACTTTTTGGGTCATCTCATCAACCTCACTCTGCTCTGTCCGTGGATTGTCAAGTACTTTCTCAGCCTCCGCAAGAATCTTGTCCAGACCAGCATAATACTCTGTCATATATACCGTTCTGTCTAATTTTTCTGCCTCATCTACTGCCTTCTGTAACTCTGAAAAGTCTGCCGGGATGTATGCCTCTTCTACATAGAAATTATCAACATAATATTCACTGCTCTGTCCTGTAATATCTACATAGCAGTCTTCTTCATCACCTGTTGTAAACTCGAGAACAAGCTTTCCACTCTGGGCATTTGCCACCGCACTTGCAAGCGTCTTTGAAGCCTTATCAGATTTTACTGCAAAAGTAAACGCATTTGCACTTGGTGCTTTATATTCAATGCCTACTTTATACTCTGTATTCGGTTTAAATCTAACCGTTGATGGAATGGTTCTCATATAATCTTTTGCACGAATCTTCAAAGAATAGTTTCCATCAATCACATCCGTCGTATACTCTGGATTCACTGGATTTTTCTGAGATAAATGCGACTGATCAGACTCCGTAGACACAAATACTCCAAAGCCCTGATCTACATTTTCAAAATCCTCCCAATAAGTATACTTATTCGGATCCGGGTTAGTAGAAGCATCAACTTTTGCCACCCGCACATCATCAAAGTCAACAACCGATGTATCGCTTTTTCCTGCTGCTGCAGAAAGCGTTAATTTGACCGTGTCAGATGCCGCAGTAAAACGTACCTGCATACGCTGAGCCTTAGTCAAATATTTATCATTATGATGAACTCCATACGTGACATTACTCTGTTCCATATAATTTGAAACTACTTCGTCCCCGTTCTTTACCTCAATTGATGCTTTTCGTCCATCATCAGTAATGCACCATACAGATGCCGAATAAGCCTGCCCCGGAACCAGACCTGTTAAAGTCTGACTTACCTGTCCATCTTTTGTTCCCTCTATATAAAGGTGTGCATTTCCAAGACTATTATCCTTAATCTTTATATGATCTACACTATCAGATGTAGATGATGGTTTCCACTCATCAAAATTATAGGAATCGAATCCCATATCTTTCACAGGAGATCCTGTAGACCACTCCATTGTATCAGCCGTATCAACTTTTACAGCATCCTCTTTGTAAAGTACATATCCTGTTTTTGCTGTCGCATCAATTGTTACTTTACGTCCTGTCACAGGAAGCGTTTTCTTATCAGATTTTCCTTCTGCAGACAGTTTATAAATCGTTACCTCAGTTACATTTCCCCAGGATTCCGGAAGTGTCCAGGTACTTGAACCTCCATCTTTATTATAATGATAAATCTTACCCTGCTCATCATCATCCTTTTCCCATGGAATGAAAATCTTATTTCCTTCGGCAACTTTTTCACCGTCCAGCGTAATAACATTAACGTTATTCACGATCTCAGTTACTACTTCGTTACTATTTCCCAGAACTGCCCGCGATTCGCTTTCATACTGCATCAGCGGATACTGTGCAAGGAACTTAGCCGGAAGTACTTCGCAATAAAATGTATCCAGCGAATCATTCATACTTGCTGCATTATTTCCCTGTGAAGACTGCTGCCAACCGTCAATACCAGCACCACCTTTGCTTGCTCCGCCTGTATCGCCGCCGTTGTTTCTCGATTGTATTCCTCTGAACAAAGTTGTTCCCTGGAAAATATCAGACTGGTTGTTCTCTACAAAACGAACCAGATTTCCTGCTCCTTTAAAGTTGCCTGCCCCGGTCTGAATACCATGGACAAATACACTGTGGGAAACCATTTCATCAGGATTCTCTGTTCCAAGAATAATGTTGCGGCCTTTTATATTCTGTATTAATTTATACATCGGCCATCTTGTTCCAAAGAATACATCTACATATGTCGTATCAATCTTTCCCTGCGTATCTTTATCGTATAATTGCGAAAAACGTCCATCCAATCCATTTTCTGATGTGTCAAGATCGTCGTTCTCACGAATAATGCCTTTTGAACTATCATACCAATCCCAGGCCGGAAGGCTTGCTGCAAGCTTTCCATACTGCGGGGCTTCCGGGTAAGTATCTGTCTGGTTTACATGAATACCTATTTGTGCATTATACTTTTCTGCCTCACTCAGCAAAGTATTGAAATCTTCCAGACCACCGGCATGCTTATTATAATTTGCATAATCCGGATGAGATGAGTCATGTCCTTCACCTTGATATCCCTTGATAATAATATTCTGCCCAAATCCATCTGTAGCCAGATACATCTTCTTCACATTATCCAAAATACGGAGAAATGGATATTGAGCTTCGGATCCTACATTCATTGCGATCATTGTCCAGGAGTCTGTCACTTCGTCCGCTCCACTTTTTCTGGTCATGCACTTATCCCGAAGTACAATCGCACCATCCTGAGCGTCTACTTTTCCATCTCCATTGCAATCTGCTGTGACCGCTACCTTGACTGCAGGCAGATACATTATCTCTCCATCCAGTCCACGGTAAGTATACTCATTCATCCATAAACCTGTAGAATTATGGTCTCCTGCCGCAAACGTCTGGTATGCTACTTCATGACGGTTTTTATATGATTCTCCACTTAATGCAGCAGCAACATTCCGATTACTTAACACTGCAAGCGTCGTCTCATTATATGCTTCTGATGCATTGGCTGAAGAAAGCGAAATCGCATTCTGTCCCTGATAATTATTTACAGTCAGCTTTCCGTCCGCATCTTTACTTGACATAGAAATCAAACTGTGACGCGGGAAATTCAAAGTGTACAGTTTCGTCTGATCATCAACTATATTTTTTACATTCATAGAAAGGACATTTCCTTCTACAGTAAATATAACATCAAATGAAATTCCTGTCGTCGCCTCTGACACATGATAAACCGCTTTATTCTCACTGATATCTGCTGTAACATCCGGTGTATAAAGTTTATTATTTAACTCAATCTGATGTAATGCAAGTTCCTGTCCTTTTACAGTCTCCCCACCGTTCTTTAATGTATAATCGATTACCCGCGGGAATGCACGGTCCAGACGGACTGTCATGGCATCTGACTGAATTGTTACAGGCTCTGTATTTTCCACAACTGTCGGTACAGCTGCATTCTCCTGCGTAAACTTCTGGATGAGCATTCCATTATTACTTCCGGTTCTGAATCCCACTTTTCCCGGATTTGTCGTAACATTACTAAGTTCTCTATTAAGAATTTCCTCATTATCAACAAATACTGTCACATACTTGTCCACAATCCTTACTTTTATCTTATATGGAACCACTCTATTTGCAAGAATAAAACCACTGTCATTATATTCACTTCCAAGAAGTGACTGTCCCTGTGCATTCCAGATATTCCATCTGGTATAATGCTGATTATTCTGTGAAGACGGTCCAACATAGAAATACTCATTATCACTTACATACCGGAGAACTGCCCCATATCCACAATTATCATTCATTGGATCGTATGTAAATTCAATTTCCTGGTCTTTCAGGCTTGCCGAATTATCATCAATAAATACGCCATCTCCCTGAAGCTTCATGGCACCATTTTCCAGACTCATAGAACCGCTTCCACTCTTTTTCGTAAAGCCGTCTGCTCCGTCTGCCGCAAAATTTCTTGTATAGGATACCGTCGGTTCCGGAATGTTAATATTAATCGTGAATGTCTGTGTCTGCCCATCTTCGAATTCAAAAACCAGCTTTGTACTGGATTGACTTTTGATCTTTTCAAGATAAGTTGTCTTAATTGTGACATTCTGACCATTTACAGTATAATCCGTTCCCCTTTCCAATACCTCTGATCCATTTTTAATCGCACTTAATGTATTCTCGCCTGTTATTGCCACTTCAATATCCTGTGCTGCCGCTGTATCCTGTTCAAGTTTCACACTTTTCGGATCAATCGAAACTGCTGAAAAAATATCGGAAGTTTTTATATTGTCAAACTTCAAAGCACATCCATGGGTTTCTGTTGGTTCTCCCCAGACTCTCATTCCAATCTGTCCGGACATCGTATCACTAAATGCATCTACTGTCTGATCAATAATCACCTCTCCATCCTGATAAACCTTGATCTGCTTTCCACGATACTCCAGTTTGATATGATGCTTCTGGTTTATATCTGATGCATCAAACGTCGTCTTTGTGGAATTAAGATCTCCCCAGTTAGAAGAACCTTTCTGCCAGAACCAGTGAGTACCGTCTACTCCAATTCCTTCCCAGTCAGAGGAAGAATTGTAACGGAACAAAATCAACATTCTCGCCCCATTCGGTCCTTTCGTCAGGGTAAGATCCATTTCAAGAATTCCATCCTGACGGGTTTTGGAATTTCCATATTTGAAAAAGGACTCTCCTGCAGACTCAAGTACCATAAATCCATCATCACCCTCACCATTTTGGAAAGTGATCGTTCCATTTGCCCCATCTTTTACCCAGCCGCCCTGACTGTTCTCATCGGTAAAATCGATCATCTCCTGCGTCACCGCTGCCTTTGCTACATTCCCCGGTATCGGTACCGCATTTGCAATCATACAAGCAGATAAAGTTGCAATGGTAACTCGCTTTAATTTGTTTTTCATAAACTCGCCCCTCCATGCCATTAGATATTTTGCCTATTTTTTATCTCTGTGCCATTTTCCTTTTGCATATAATTATATCTTTTTTCTTCTTTTTTTTCAATATCGGCGTTTCTTTTTATTTATTTTTGTTATTTTATACAATTTTATCGTGCTTGTTCCATCACTTTGCTTGTTCCCCTTGCTTTTTATATAAGAAGGCTGCAAAAACATTTCTTTCAAATGCTTTTGCAGCCTTCTTTACCTCTCCAATCATTTTCTTTATCAGGTGGAATTCTGTTCAATTCCTATGTGCTTCCCTATTCCTGTTCTTCTTCCATCTCAGCCCGGATCGTATCTTCAGATGCTGCCATTGCCTGCAGGGTCATGGTAAGAAGCTTTTCAAGTTCCCAGCCCAGTTGCTTTGCACCTCTTTCAATGACTTCTCTTGAACATCCCGCAGCAAATCCTTTGCTTTTATATTTTTTCTTCAGAGATTTTAATTCCATATCTTTTGTACTTTTTGACGGACGCATCAACGCAGCCGCCCAGATCAGACCTGTCAGTTCGTCTGCCGCAAATAGTACTTTTTCCATCTCATGGACGGGTTCTACATCAATCATCTTTCCACATCCTACTGTGATTCCGTATCCATGAGAACATACTGCATGGATCAGATCTTCTGAAACTCCAGCTTCTCTTAAAAGATCCGATGCTTTCAGGCAATGCTCTTCCGGGTACAATTCAAAATCAATATCATGAAGCAGTCCTGCAATCCCCCAGTATTCTGCATCTTCTGCGTATCCCAGTTCATTTGCATACCACTTCATAACAGCCTCTACAGTCAGAGCATGCTGAATGTGAAATGGATCTTTATTATATTTTTTAAGTAACTCAAAAACATCTTTTCTGGCAATATGTTCCATGTTGTTCCCTCCTTTTTATCTGCAGTTTTCCTACTATTCCGATAGGTTATATTTTACTTTGATCTTTACTGCTTGTCAAGGTGGTAAGCATTTTTACATTTTTTGCTGTGTAAACATTTTTACTTTTTTGCCGCAAGTATTCTCATGATCCTCTGCCGGTTATACCGCTGCATAATTACAAAAATCAAATCCATTCCTGCAGATACAATGGAAGTAATAATGAAAACCGGATATGCTCCAAATTTTATCCCGGCGAAAACCGGCAAAAAGCTCAATACCGCAATAATCTCATGCCCCACTTCTGACTGGCACATGGTCTGTGCGATTTCTTTCCAGCTATGGAGTCTCGGATCAAACCAGTCCGGTCTGTAGGTCGGCATTTTATTTTTCCATTTTTTTACGCCAAGCTTTTCGTAAATCTTTTTCTCGGATTCACTCACCTGAAACCAGCGTTTGCAGCAATCTACTTTATTGTGCAAAATGGAATTGACAATGGAACCCACCAGTAGTCTCATAATAAAATGGTATGCACACGTACCAAAAGTAATCGCTAATGTCAGCAGGATTTCTTTCGACGTTGACTGGTATAAAATTGTAGTTGCAACTGTGCCGGCTGTAAGGATTGCCGTCAGCGTGTAGATTATTTGAGGTAAACGCGACTTCATTTCCATCATGCCTCACTTTCATTTACAAATGCAACCGCATCTGGTCTTCGTGCAATAATTGCACATAAATTATTGATCGTCCTCATATCTAAATTATACCTTTTTATTCAGCATATGATTTTTTATCCGATTGGTCAGCTTCTATTCACTTTTAACTGAATAATCAATAATAACTTTCCTGCAGGCAGGGCAATGATATGCCATACAGGTTGGTTTCGACCAATTATGAGAACTTAACATGATTTCGTCTTTTTTATTGATTGACGGTATAAGCCAATTTTGGTCAGGCTTCGTTGTGAAGAAAATTTCTCGTTGACTCTGAACCGAACCACATATCATTTCCTCGTTGCAATATGGACATCTCATGATACTCCCTCCTTTGCAAATCCGCTTTTGGTGTATTTATTATTTCTTAAGTATAACACACTTTTATTTGCTTCTCTATCATTTAAATAAAAGTGGCTTTCCTTACGGTCGTCAGCTTCAGCATCTCCTGCGTTTGTGACGGATACATATTCGACAGGGATAATAATAAGACTGTCATCTGTAAACTATGAGGTGACTTTTGTAATCAATGAATACATGGACTAACTGTCTACACGAAAATTACTCAATGATAGAAGATACAGTTCCTGATCCTACTGCGCATCCACCCTCACGATATCTGACCGGTGTATTGCGGTGTGCAAATGGTGATTTTTCGTGTGATTTGTGGGGAAAAATCCGGATTTTCCATTGTGTCCGTATGGTTTTTTTGGATTTTGTTATCATGGTGTTATCATTTATAAATTCAATTTTAATTTTTTATTTGCTTGCTAGCCAATTTTCGCATCTTCAAAATCCCTGTTTCTCCATAATAATCATAAAATTTCTCTTTACATTTTTCCAACTCACATAATTCTTTTGAATATATTACATCAAAAAATCTTTCTGGAATACATAAAATAGATGCAAATTTTTTCTTTCTACGTGGTATCGTCCCTCTACATGCTGCATATCCCACAACAGTATATTTCACACCCAATATTTCCCCTAATTCCCACCAAGGAATTCCGTATATTTTCTCTATTGCGTCATATATATTAATCTGCGTCCCTTTCTCCGTCTCGTCTTCCTCTAATTAATGCAATGCCTCATTAAAATAAATCTTTCCTCTTTCAAACGGCTCTTTTATATACCATGGCATTCTATTTATAACTTCTGAATAATATTCTAAAGATATTCCCCATCCATTACATTCTTTCGCCATGTCTATAATTTTTTCACCATAACCATAAATGCCCTTTCCTGCGTATATCCCATCAAAATTAAATTCACAAGTTTTACAGATTTTACTAATTTTCACTAGATTTCTTCTCCCATATCATATTTAAATGAAACTGCTCGCAATTCATCTGTCATTACATACTCATATCCTTTATTTGTAGTTCTTCCTCTTTCGCTAAATAAATATAAATTTTTCTTAGCTCTTGATCCCAAAACATATAATATTTTCTTTGTTTCTACATTTCTCACTACCTTTTTTTCACTTTTACAGATATAATCCCAATGTGGTAAGTATCCATTTAATAAACCAAACGCAATTACCGTTGTATATTCTTCTCCTTTTACACCATGTATTGTACTGAGCACTATGCCGTGTCTTTCATGAAAACATGCCTTTATTGCAGCATTGGTATTTTCTATTTTATAGCGTTTAATTCTTTCTTTGCTTTTTTGTATGAATGCTTCAAATGTATCATTTAACTCTATTTCGTCTTCTAAATTAATTTTTATGCATACTAACACATACTTAATACAATTTTCAAAGTAAATCAACCCTTCTTCTTGAGGATTTTTATAACTATTAATACTCCGAAGCAAATAATAGGAATCTATTTTTTCATCAATACCTATGTGATACTCTTCCTTTAAAATTTCTATAATTTCTTTTGCAATCTTCTTTCTTATATAGGTATTTTTTCCTGGATCTGTATATAGCAACCTTGCCAATAAATAAAATGGATTTAATTGGTCTCTTTTAAATGGTGATATTTCTGGTGCGTCAAAATTTTGATCCGGCATCTTCTTTTTAAGTTTCTCTGCAGTTTCAAATATTAACCCCCATTGTGGGGCAACAACACAGATCTCTTCTTCTGGAACCCCTAATTTTATTTCCTTATTAATTATGTCACAGATACAATCTATTAATTTATCTTTTTCCAGTGTGTTATTTAAACAAATTATCCCTTTTTCATCTTTTAATTCATCTCTACTACAAAACACTCCTGTATCAACTATTTCAAAATTTTTATAATAATCAACTATTCTTTGTGTTGACCGATAACACCCTGAAAGATATTCCTTTTTTATGCTTACTTGAAACAATTCTTCTAGTTGTTTTTGTTTTTTTGCAAGTCCCCCTAACGAACCATAAATCCCCTGATTTACGTCACCGACAAACACAATATTTATCGATTTATTGTTTTTTACAATGGCCGCTAATATCTGATATTGTTCTTCTTGTGTATCTTGAAATTCATCTACCTGGATGCTTCTAATAATTTTGGAAATATTTTCTGCTATAAATTTATTTTTACATACTAATTCTTCTGATAGAATTAATATTTGTTCAAAATCAATTTCCTTTTTTTCTTCTAACCATTTTTCATACTCTTGCTTAACTTCTGGATATTCTAAGGGATTATCATAAAAATTACACTCTATTCCTAATTCTTTCGCTATTTCTCTGCCGTATGAATCCGCAATATATTCATCAATAATTGTATATCCTTTTTTCAGTCGTTCTGAGTACATAGCATAAGGTCTTATAATAAATTTCATGCAAAATTGGTGAATTGTCCCAGTCCATACATTATCCGTTTCAACATCCATTTCTAATAGTCTATTCTCTATCTCATTGGCCGCTCGGTTAGTATATGTAATAGCAATATTATACTTTTCAGACTCTTTATATTTGTCTGCAATATACGCCAAACGATATGTTAAAGTTCTCGTCTTTCCGCTACCGGGACATGCCATAATTAAATAATTATCTTGACTTAAACATATTTCACGTTGCTTGGCATTTAAGCAATTCGCTAAATCATCTATCACCATTTTCCTCCATATATTTTACTAATTTCGACAGCATAGTTTCAGGAAATTTTGTGCAAAAAAGTTTTAATATTTTATTCTGTTCCATCAAAGAATTTGAACACTGTATTCCGTCTTTAATATCAGAAATGTCTCCCTCTTCATTACACTTTACTGTATATTTAACATTTTCCACAACACTGCATCTGATATAGATTTTCCTCCTGAAAATGCCACTGCTCGTAATAAGTAATCTGGTATTACTACATTATAGTCTAAATCATCAGCCAAACTCATAGCAAGCCAACCTTTTCCAATATAGTTTGCTACAGAAATTACTGTATCATAACGTTTCGCTTCACTTTCATCTATACAGTCTTTATGTTTTTTTATCGTGTCCTCTTTTTGATAGTTTTCTTCAATTACCTGTTTATAGTAGAATCTATTTTTTTCGATGTTAGTAAAATCAACTTCAAATGTATAATTCGCATAAAACATTTGTACATATTTATTATTACCAAATAATCTTTCCAACTTTTCCTTCCTTGATTTTCCTCTGTCCGCAGCCTCTTTTTTGCATTTTTCAGCATTTTCCAATATTGCATCTAGATCTGTTACGATAGCACACCTCCTCCGCAAACGTTCTTCCGCAAATATGCTAGCAACATATTCAAAAGAAACACTTCCTATGTTAATTACTCCTATTCCCAATTCGTCTAACGAAACGCCCAAAGTCTTCTTAACCATTGATGGTAACATTATTTCCTCTGCATCACCCTCAACTAAAATAACCCCTTTAGAAAACAATAACACAGAACGTTTTGCATCTAAATATTTTTCCAAGCGTTTTGAAAGCTTAATTTTATTCAATTTTAACTCTTTTTCTCCAAATTCATCCAATCCATTACATGGTTGCATCACCACTGAATGCAACCCATCAATTTTCATGACATTAACTTTTTTAATCTCTGCGATTTCTGAAAGTTGGGCTGAATGTGTTGTCATAACAACCTGCGTATATTCTGTAGAAATTTGTAATTTATCAAACAATGTTTTTTGAATATGTGCATGTATATGTGCTTCCGGTTCTTCAATAAGCATTATATTCATCACTTCGTGATTTCTGTTATATTCAAATTCTACTAATTTTAAAGCTATATAGAGCATGTTCAAATGTCCCAATCCCAACAATTCTATATCATGTTGACTTGTTGTTGAAATTGTTAAATTTCTTGATATTGATGGTAAATCCTCTTTTATTTTTGATTCTAACATTATATCAGGAGAATATACCATACCGATAATATCATCCATTCTATTTCCGATTTTAACACCAATATCTGAAATTTGTCTTACATTTGCAATTGTAACATTTAAATCTCTTATTTTCTCCTGTATTGTTTCTAAATCCATTAGTTCAATATCACTCTGTATTGCATCTATAATCCTGCGAATAGGATTTTTAGGCTTATGCATTTCTGTCCCTACATCTCTTAATGCATCAATAAAAACTACCGATAAATGAGACCAAACATCTAATATTTCTATTTTGCTCCCTGTTAAAGACATATCAACATTATCAGGATCTGAATACACCTTATTTTCAATATCACCTACAATGTTTTTATATACTTCTGGGTTTGTAAAATCTACTTGTGAACGTGCCGTATACACAAATTCATAGTCAGTAAGTTTAATATTATTTCGAATTTTCTCAAATTCGTCTGTACCTGATGCTTCATAAAGCGCTTTACGTATTCTTTTATTTGGTCGAATAAATACCGTCACAACTCCATAATTGTATCCTTCACAACGAATATATGACTTCAAAAATTCTGCATTCTCATTTTCAGGAATCATTTCTGCACATACTTCAACAGATTTATCATCTTCCGTTAACTTGTCAAAGAAAGCTGATATTATAATCCAATGCCCTTTCCATTCTGAAAATTCAAACGGGAAATCAGTTTCTTTTAATCTCTTAACATTATAATAATACGAACTATCAAGCAAAATTCGCATCGCTGTGATAGCATTCGATTTCCCCGCATCATTTTCTCCAATAATAGTATTCGCACCTTCATCAAATTGAAATTTAGATGAAAGTAAATTTCTGAAGTTAACTATCTGAATATATTTTAAATACATAAAATCCCCCTCAGTTTTATCTTACCTCATGATTAGTCTTGTCCTTGTAAATTCTTCGCATACTCATAAATACGCTTTAACATTCCATCCTTACTATCTAATGCAAATTTTGTTTGCATTTTATCCCCAAATCCCATATACGTATTGAATCCAAGCATATATACAGCCATTGCCATAGATAATTCACCATTTTCATCACCATACAATGATGCCACTTTTCTCAATTCATCAATAACCGTATCGTGCGGTACTTCAACACCGCCTTCTTCATTTACAACAGAATTAATTACCTCCGGCAATGCCATACACATCTTGTAAAATGCATCTTCTTCACCAGTGAGAATTGCATAAAACTGATCCATGCTCACACGGCGGATCAATCTATGCTGCACATTCTTCCCATCAACTTTTGTTGACCATTTAATATTCTGTGATTTCTTCGCAATTGCCTCTACCAATAAACATGCACAATCATCATCTTCCAAAATCTGTCCTTGCATCTTTATGTAGGTTTTGGCAGAAGATGCTGAATTCATAGTATTATGCTTATTCTTCATCTCCACATATAAGGTATGTACGATATCTCCGTCCGGCATCTGTATTCCGTCTGGATTTTTATAAATAACATCCCAGCCTGCTTGTGGGACTTCGCAACCTTTGAAATAAGAAAAAATATTCTGATGAAAATATCCTATATCATTATTATTAGACTTATCTCTCTGCCGGAAGATTTCATTGTTTACAATTTCTTCCCAGCTTGTACGGTACACCGACTTATCGAAAATCAGCTTGATTGGATCAATTAAATTACTATTAAACCGTTTCAGATCATACGATTCCAGTTTTTCTCCATACTTCATAATTGTTGCACGTACATGCTTCTTAAAATCTTCTTCTGATATAAAATCTAAATCCCACGCCATTTATTTTACCTCCCTATATAGTCAAGTCTTTTTTCCTTATTTTTCAAGGAATTTTTAGTTCCATATCTCAGATGAATGAGCCAAGAAGATGGACATTTCTCTGTATCTGGTACGAAAATAGAGGGGTTGGGGTACACAAAATAAAACGTCATCATTTTCGTTCTACATGGCCTTGTGTATACCCTCCCATCTACGGCAGCGAACCTCCCGTGTCTACCAGGATCACCCGCATTTCTGCCGGGTCCTAACTTCCTTCGTCCCGCCTGTCCATAACCAGGGTGTCAGCTTAGCTCCTCTACAGGGTCATGCCCTATGGTGATTATTCCTGCCGACTACTGGCTCATTCTTTTTTGTTTTAAGTCTTACTGACCTGTTTAAGTATCAATACCTCACGGCACCTTACGGCGGACGTTTTCCCGACTCGGTCTTCATACTTCTCAGCCTTCCTGTCACAGCTGAATTCAACTCTCCGCAGCTATTTCTGAAAGTTCAATTCAACTGTGACAGAACATTACCTGTTTGTCTCTGCTTACTACGCTGCCTGCAACTGTGGCCTTCTGATATCACTCATCAGTTTCATTGGGTCATAATCCACACCCTTTGTCAGGATTGTGTAGAATACCCTAATAATCTTACATGCCACTGCTACTACTGACTGCATCTTCTTTAACGGGTTTTCTTTACGGGTTCGATAATACTCATGTATTTCCTTAAACTCAGCATTCTTCCCCACCAGTGATATCGCAGCTTCATACAGCACATATCTCAGCCGTTTTCTGCCTCTGTAGCTGATCCGGCTCTCTCCATTGTGCTTTCCGGAATCATTTGCCACGATTGCATATCCCGCCAGCTTCTGCAGCTGCTTCGGATTATCAAAACGTCCAATGTCACCTACTTCTGCAATAAATCCGCTGACTGTAATCAATCCGATTCCTTTGATTTCCATCAGTTTATCAACATATGGAATCGTCTTCAGTTTTTCCTCTATAGTTTGGAGCAGTTCCTCCATCCTTGACACATATACATCCATGTCATTCAGCAGATTCTTCAGTTCAATCCTTGCCGCTTCCGGTGCTTCCTTACTTCCAACGCTATGCTCTGCAGCTGATACCAGGATCTTTGCCCTCTTCATTCCAGTGCCTCGCAGCTTCGCGTTTCTCCAAATCTGGTTTACACCGTTCACTCCAAGTATTCTGATATCCTCCGGCAATGGAGCTTCCTTGAGTATCATTCGTCCGCTGACTGCCATTAAATCCCCATAAACGTCTTTATATTCAGGAAAATAAATGGCAAACCATCTAGCGATTCGATTCTTGATTCTTGTTAGCTCTTCCTGCGTCTGGAAACGAAGATTCGATAAGCTCCTGATCTCCGCATAAATACCGGTTGGTATGTAGGGATAAGAGAAGCGTCCTTCATTGACCAGTGCCGCAATCGTCTTTGGATCCTTACGGTCATTCTTATTGGGATTGTTGTCATCCAGCTCTTTCGACTTCTTGACATGGTGCGGATTCACATGTACAGGCTTCATCCCGCTGTCCTGCAGGAATTTCCCCAGTGCAAACCAGTAATGACCGGTCGGCTCCATTCCGGGAATTACAGCTGTTTTACCTTGCTTTTCTGCGATATCTTCCACCCATGCCTTGAACATCATGAAACCCGCCTCAGTATTACTGAATTCCAGCGGCTTCTTTGTATATTCATAGTTCCGCCAATCAAATGCCCTGGCAAAATGAGTTTCACTGCCGACATCAATTCCAACAATCAAAGTTTTTTCAGTTATGGATGCAATTTTTGCGTTCTGTGTGTTACAATTCATTATAGATACCTCACTGTTTTAATAAGATTTTTTACTAACCGTCCAAAGTCAGTAATCTTATTTTACTCTGAGGTATTTCTTTTTCTCAACCTTCTTTCTTGGAATTCCCTATATTTGAATTATACAGGAAGCTCCTCTAATGATTTATGTATTTCTAATCCAATTTCGTATGCTAAATTAACAGGTACAGCATTCCCAACCTGTTTATACTGCGACTGAACGCTTCCGCAGAACTGCCATTCATCTGGAAATGTTTGACATCTTGCATTCTCACGTACTGTAAACGGTCTTGCTTCCAATGGATGACATCTTTCTGTTTGCTTCTGAGACGGTGAAGTCAATACTGTCAATGATGGTTCATCCAGACTCATTCTCCTAAGAATCCCTGTTCTTCCGCCTTCCATATCCCAGCAACTTTTCATATATGCCTTTGCAATCTCCGGATCAATATCTCTCCAATATCCTCCAGGTGGAACCAATTCAAATATTTTTCTTTTATTTTCTCCGTATGGTACTCCTGGTCCTTCTGGACAATCCAATAAAACATCTCTCAAAACAGGCTTATAATCATGTTCTTTAGGAAATGAGAATGAAACTTTTCCCACTAAATCATTTCTAATTCCAACAGTGATTAGTCTCTCTCTTTTCTGCGGCACACCAAAATCCCACGCATTTAAAACTTTTTTCTGAATGGTATATCCCGCCTGTTCAAAAATATTTGTTATCGTTGCATATGTTCTTCCCTTATCATGAGTCAGCAATCCTCGCACATTTTCAAATAAAAACATCTTTGGTTGTAATTTCTGTAAAAAAGTTGCATAGTGATAAAAAAGTGTTCCTCTCGCATCTTCAAGTCCTAATCTTTTTCCAGCATAGGAAAAAGCCTGACACGGTGCACCTCCCGATAATAAATCCAGTTCTTCTTTTTTTATGCCAAAATAATCTTCCAAATCCAAACAAGATATATTAGCTATATCATCATGAATAACTCTCCAGTTCGGCCTATTGGTTTTCAAAGATTCTGCCGCATCCTTATCAAACTCTATTAGTCCCAATGGTTCAAATCCAGCTTTTTCTATCCCTAAAGCCAAACCGCCAGCTCCAGCAAACAGTTCTATGGTTGTAAATACATCACTATCGATTTGTGGTGATTCTTCTTTTTTTATCTCTACAACATCTTCTATCTTGCAATTTAATGTAAAACATATTTTTTCTATTGATTCAAATGAAACTGGCTCATTCTTTCCTAATCGAGCTAATACATTAAAACTTATTCCTGACGCTTCTTTCAATTCTGTGCGGTTCATTTTTTTATCTATCAGTAATTTCCATAATTTGTCATAACAAATCGCCATTAAAATTCCTCCAAAATCAAAAATAGTACAACTCATATCTTACCATATACCACAATTAGCAACAAGCAATTTTCTCACTATATCGTTAGATTTCCTCTTGTATGTTTCTTATCCCCTTTGCTATTTCTTCTGTTTTTTGATAATATATTCTCATGATGCCAGGATCAAAAGGTCTAAGCCCACATGAGCTTGCTCATAGGTGGGTGAAAGACCTTAGAACCCGCCCCGATATGAGCATAAAAGTGGGATGATAATCCCACGATATGCGAATATTGGGTAGGATTGTGGGAGTGCGTAGCACGGAGCAATCCGTAGGCATCAAAGTCGGGGCTTTTGACCCCGACATCTTCTCATCAATTCAGGTAGAAAGAAGGTACCTATATGTCACGTGATTCCGCTACTGTTTCAAACAATATGCGTAAGATCCACAGTAAAGATACTTCCATAGAACTATTGCTCCGAAAAGCTCTATGGCACAAAGGTTACCGCTATCGCAAAAATTATAAAGTTCTCCCTGGTTCTCCTGACATTGTTCTTACCAAATATAAAATTGCTATTTTTTGCGATAGTGAATTTTTTCACGGAAAGGATTGGGAAATTCTCAAGCTTCGGATTGAAAAAGGGAGAAATCCAGACTTTTGGATCAAAAAAATCGAGCGAAATCGTAATCGTGATTATGAAAATGATAAAAAGCTTCTATTCCTAGGCTATACTGTTCTTCACTTCTGGGGGCAAGATATTTCCAAACATACAGAAGAATGTTTACAAGCCATTGAAGAAGCCATTTGGGATACAAAATTTTCTGATACAACCACTGACTATGATATATCTGAAGAATAACCCCTCCTATACATAAGGCTGTCCACAACTCCTGCAGACAGCCTCTTTCCTACATAAAGATTATATTTTTATATGCTATTTCTTCAGCAGTTGCTTGAATATTATTCATCCTCCTCACCCATTCCATCTTGTTGATCAGCACATTATAATATGCCATTTTCAGAGAAATAAATAGTGCAGAAATAATACGGGGATCTTCCATCCCCGAACCCCTGGAATCCTTGTTATAACAGTAATAGAAAA
>ENA-OPDI01000511-OPDI01000511.1-human-gut-metagenome-genome-assembly--contig:-NODE-511-length-40596-cov-4.340100_pt1 | contig 40596 bp, 36 predicted proteins | sample MGYA00241262_ERZ501504 | MGnify/ENA primary metagenome ERZ501504 (study PRJEB25962, sample SAMEA2042570) | human gut metagenome | biome: human gut; feature: human-associated habitat; material: faeces...
CCTATATTTGTGGCCTCGGAGCAAGATTTGGATACGAGCGTGTATAAGCGAGTATTCAAACCGCCGCGACTAAAGTCACAAATATGCTTTATTTATCTTCAGGAGTTCGTCTGCTCCGCAGCCTCACAAATCAGAAGTTTATTTCTTCTAATACTTTGGAGAATGGCATTTCCCCGCCAAACAAATCGAGTGCACTTCCAATAGTAACATCCACCTTATTTCTCCCAAGTTCTTTTAATTTTCTCAAATCCTCAAAGGAGCTTACACCCCCTGCATAAGTTGCCGAAATTCCATCCCAGTTGCCAAGTAATGCGGCAATATCTTCCTCGATTCCACCTGCTTTTCCCTCTACATCTACCGCATGTACAAGAAATTCATCACAGTAATCAGCGAGCTCAGATAATACATCTTCGGTAAGTTTTACATCCGTAAACTTCTGCCAGCGGTCTGTGACGATATAATAATCCTCTCCTTTTTTACGGCAACTTAAATCGAGAACGAGGTGTTTCTTTCCAGTTACTGCAACTATTTTTTCAAGATTTTCATAGTTAATTTTTCCATCCTTAAAAACATAAGAAGTCACAATGATATGTGAAGCCCCCTGTTCCAGGAAAAATGCTGCGTTCTCTGCGGTCATTCCACCACCAATCTGAAGCCCTCCCGGATAAGCAGAAAGAGCCAGACATGCCTGCCGTACATCTTCCTCATAATACTGGCTGCCTGCTGGATTTAAAAGGATGATATGCCCCCCTTCAAGACCTGCATCTTTATATAATTTAGCATAAAAATCTCCATCTTTTTCGGAAACAAAGTTATCCTGTGCGTAATCTCCTTTATCTAAAAGACTCCCTCCGACAATTTGTTTTACCTTTCCATTATGTATGTCTATACATGGTCTGAATTTCATAATTTTTCCCTTTCACTTGTACTCTTTTACTGCTTTATTCTTCTATTGTTTACAAAAATATGAATATGATTTTTAAACAAGAAAACAAAAGACAATATCTATTTTAACTCGATAATCTCCCTGTCATATGGTACATACACATTACCTTTATAATATTTTTTTGCTTCTTTTTTATAAAGAGATTTTCTCTTACGAATATTTTTATCTTCTGTATGCCATAATAACAGATTCTTCACTTGTAATTCCTGCGCCAGCTCTGCACTGTCTTTTACCGTACCATGATGTTTTTCATATGGCTTAAATTCGTCCTTTTCCCCATCTAAGCAAAAAGCTTCATGAAGGAAATAGTCTGTCTGATATGCATATTCAAAACAATGCTCCTGGTATGGTTCGTCTCCACAAAATGTAAGACGCTTTCCATTATTTAAAGTTGTCACAAATCCAAACTGTCTTGCCTTTGTAGATCTTATATCGAAAAACTTCACTTTATAATCTAAAATCTGTTTTTCCTCTCCATCCTGCACCGGACAGAGAATAATTCTGTCTCCAATAAGATTGGTAATCTTCTTAACTAATGTCAGCTCACAAATTGTCTTAAGTACATTCACCAGCCCATCATGGCAATAAATCGTACAATTTCCTTCATATTTTCCTTTCTGAATTGCCTGTCCGATAACACGAATCATCCATATCATTCCCAGAAGATGGTCGGTATGTTCATGCGTAAGAAAAATATCATGAATTTCTGTAACCGGAATATTCATTTTTTCAAGCTGAGTAAGAATCCCATTTCCACCTCCGGCATCAATCATAAAATATTTTCCCTTTTCATCCTGAATAATAGAACAAGTATTATAACATTTTGTAACAGAAGCATTTCCCGTTCCAAGTACGATTAATTTCTCCATAATGTTTCCTTTCTATAACTCTATTTTTATTTCTTATTTATTTTATGTTTTTCTACTTTTTAGCGAGTACGTTTTTATCGAATAAATCTATTTTTATCAATCTGTTTTTATACACACTAATAATGACTATCTTTTACAATTTTATTCTTGGTAAATCTACTTTTCTAGCCTACCAATAAGGATTGTTTTTCTCAAGCCTACTCTCAATAAATCTTCTTTCTATAATCCCTCAGCAAGAATTGTTTCTTTCAAATCTATCCCCGATAAATTTGTTTCCGATAACATTCAAATGCTGAAGGAATTGCATATTTTTCTTCTAAATCTTCTCTTGATACGGCAATCCATTCTTCCTTTTCTAAAAGTTTCTCTGAAATGTCTCTCATTTGAATACGATATCCCCTCATCTGCCATTCCACATGAGAAAAAATATGTTTTCCCTCACCCAATGGCTCTATCATATAATCTCCGATTTCCCATTTTTTCATCTGTTCAGATAACTCTTTTGCAGAAAGCTCGCCATCAAGATTAGGCAATTCCCATAATCCACTTAAAAGCCCTTTCTCTGGTCTTTTGTGTAAAATAATCTTATCAGATACTTCTATTAAAAATACAGCCTTTTTTTCAATTTTTCTCTGTTTCTTTTTTGCTTTCACTGGAAAATCTGTTTCTTGACCGTATTTATGTGCCTTACAAATAGACTCCCATGGACAATTTTCACAAAATGGTTCTCCATTTGGAATACAAATCGAAGATCCCAGATCCATCAATGCCTGATTAAAGTCTCCCGGACGTTCTTCTGGCAAAACACGCTTTACTTCCTGTGTTATTTTTTTCTTTACTGAAGTTTTATTTATCTCCCCATCTTCTGCAAGAATTCTTGAAAAAATTCTGAGGGCATTTCCATCTACGGCAGACTCCGGAATACCAAATGCAATTGAAGCAATCGCGCCTGCAGTATACTCCCCTATCCCTCTTAAAGATAACAATTTAGAATAATCTGACGGAATTTCTCCATCGAACTCTTCCATTATCTGAACTGCGGCTGCCTTTAAATTTCTAGCACGATTATAATAGCCTAGTCCCTCCCAAAGCTTCATAAGTTCATCATCAGGAACTTCTGCCAAAGCTTTCACATCCGGCAGACTTTCCATCCAGCGGTCATAATACTTTTTAACCGCCTCCACCCTGGTCTGCTGTAACATAATTTCAGAAATCCAGACATGATACGGTGTCGGATCACTTCTCCACGGCAAAATCCTTGCATTATAATCATACCAGTTAAGCAAAACTCCCCCGATACCCGCTGGTGCCACTTGCAATGGGCCACAGATTTCCTTCCACTCATTTGTCAATTTTTCTATAGAAAATGCTGCATTTGCCGGACTTGTCGAAGGAAGTTTCTTCGCCTTTCTCCCGGTTTCTTTTTCCTGATACTTTCGGTAATACTCATATGATTTCGCACCATTACAGTAAATCTGCCTGATATCCGCACTTTCCAATATCTCTGATAAATCATTTGGCACTACATTACGAATACTGCTATCAGATGATCCTATAATATCACAGCTATGAATCACATCCCACACCGCAATACAGTTTCTGTGAAGGAAATCCTTCTTTTCCTCTACAGTTTCCGGTTTTTTCTCCGAAAGAATTCCCGCCAGAAGCTTCCAGAAACGATTTTGCTTATGTCCATAAAAAAATGCCTCTTCCCTGGACTTCACCGAAGGAAAACTCCCCAATATCAAAATTTTTGAATCTTTATCATAAAGAGGTGGAATTGGATGAATAATCTTCTGTCTTTTTGTTTCGTCTAGTTTCATAATCAATATTTTCCTTTTGTTATTAAATCTTACCCTTTATATTTCTTATAATTTCTAATTTTCAGGCATTATTCTGCTTCTTATAATCCTCATTTTTTTCAAGTATTATTATATTTCTATAACTTTTAACTATAAATTAAAATAATTTTATAATTTGCAACTATTCATTAAATATACTACCTTATAATTCAGAAATTATTATTGCAGCTTATATAAATGCTATTTTTATTCCAATACACTTTAATATATAAAAAATTATAAATTAAAGTTATATCTGGCATACCAGAATTATAACATAAATTTCCTATATCTTCGTCAGAAAATAAAAAAGTCCGGTTTCCCGAACTTTTTTATTTATATCCTTACTACTTTTAATCTGCTAAAGCATGTTTAAAAATGCTCCAGAGTGTGTTTTTCTCCCTTTGCTATCTTCTAATCATTTCATACATTTATATGTAAATTACATGCCATCAAAATCTTCTTTCTTAAAAAATCTCATATTCTTTTCCATGCTTTTCAAGCCAGCTGCGACATTCCTTATATTCCGGCATCACCTTTTCCATCTCATTCCAGAACGTAGCCGAATGATTCATAACTTTTAAATGCGTCAGCTCATGTGCAATAATATATTCGATAATTTCCATCGGAAGCATTGCCAGCTTCCAGTCAAACTTCAGATTATGCTTACGATTACAGCTTCCCCACACTGTCAGTTGATTCTTAATCTCAATATTCTGATATGAAAGACGTGGCCGTCGCAGTGGAGACTGCCTCTTTTGACCTGTTATCATTACCTGATTATACTGAAGTCCCATCTTCTGTGCAAACTCTTCTACCTTCTTTTTAACAATAATCAATGCACATTTTTTATAATAACGCATGATACAATACCGCAGAAATTCCTGGCTATCCTTATCTGTCTTAATAATCAAATGTTTACCCTGATTCTTTTTATCTTCCATATAAATCTTAGTTTCTTCCTCATCAAAATCAGATAAATACTTTATCCTAAGAAGAACATCTGTCTTCCCAAGAAATGGAAGGTATAGCCCACCTCGGTAAACAATTCTTCCTTCCTCCAAATCCAAAGTAATTGGAAGCATCTGATGGTTTCGAACCTTTTTCTTCTCATATTCCTCAAAAATCATCGTTTCATTCAGGCGTACATACCGCTCTATCATCTCCCAGCTCATTCCAACAGGGACCTTCATATCTATTGATAAATCATTATGTATAATAAAATCTACATACCTGGAATTCACACTGATAACATTCACATATAAATCCCTTGAACCTTGATGAATTCTAATTTTGGACACGAGACTCCCCCTTTCTTCTGGATGATAGAAAATAATTTTTGTGTTATTTAATAGTATAGCGCGTTTTTTGGTCTCTTTCAACAAAAATATTATTACTATTTAATTCATCCTTCCAGCCACAGCACAGAAGCCATTGCCCCCAATAAGGCATATTTGTGGTCTCGGAGCAAGGTTTGGATGCGAGCGCATGAGCGAACATTCAAACCGCCGCGACTAAAATCACAAATATGCCTTATTGGGGGCAATGGCTTCGTCTGTTGTTTGTCTAATGAATTAAATAGTAATCTAAAATACCACTCCAGCTCTTAAGATTACATTTGGATATGGAGAAAATTCTCCTGTCCGGATGGCAAAACGGCATTTACCGCTGAACTTCTTTAAGTCTTCATGTGGCATGTATTCTACTTCTGCTTCAGGAAGACCTGCCTTAATGTACTCTTCTAATTCTGGATTAAATTCTTTAATTTCGTGAGCCAGATAATACCCTTCTACCTGTACTTCATCTAAAACAGCATCTAATACCTGCTTAAATGTTGGTACTCCTGCAGTTAATACAAGATCTACTACTTCTACTCCTTCAGGAATAGGCATTCCGGCATCCCCTATCATAAATAAATCCTTATGTCCCAGGGCTGCGAGTAAATAAGAAAGTTGCGCGTTTAAAATTCCTCTTTTTTTCATTTTTACCTCCAGAAGCGCCTTATTGCGCTACAAATCAGGAACAATTGACTATTTTAAAAAATGCCACGGTAACTAAAACACATAGTTGCCGCGGCATATTCAAGCAAAATTAGTATGTCTTACTCTACTGTGTAAGGCATTAAGGATACGTGTCTTGCTCTCTTGATTGCTACTGTAAGAGCACGCTGATGTTTTGCACAGTTTCCTGTGATTCTTCTAGGTAAGATCTTACCTCTTTCAGATACGTATCTTTTTAATTTATTTACATCTTTATAATCGATTACTGCATTCTTGTCTGCACAGAAAATGCAAACTTTTTTTCTTCTGCGGCCACCTCTTCTTCTCATTGGAGCATCGCCACGATCTTTGCTATATGCCATTGATATTACCTCCTAAATTCCTTAACTCTAAATAAAAGGCAGTTCTTCTTCAATTCCCTCTGGAATTGTCATGAATCCATCGCTCACTGCCTCACTTGGGGCTGGACGGTTTGTCGGTGCAGGTGCAGCCTGTGGCTCTGGAGCACTCTGATAGCCTCCCTGCTGCTGATATCCACCTGTATAGCTGGAAGCAGCTGCCTTACTCTCCGCAAAATCCTGTTCTTCAACAACAACATCTGTTGTATATACCTTAACACCGTCACGATTGGTATAACTACCTGTCTGAATTCTTCCGGAAATGACAATCTTAGTACCCTGTTTCAGATACTTCTCAGCAAATTCACCTTGTCTGCCAAAAGCAACACAGTTAATGAAGTCTGCATCCTGATCGCCTTCTCTGCGGAATCTTCTGTTTACGGCCAAAGTATATCTTGCTACGCACGTTGCCTTCTCACCCTGTGAGTATCTCACATCTGGGTTTCTGGTTAAACGTCCCATCAAAATTACTTTATTCATGGAATTCCTCCTATTCGTTATGCATCCTGTTTAACGCATAAGTATCTCATAACTGGCTCCATGATACGAACACGACGTTCAATCTCTGCTGGACACTCAGCTGATGCATCGAATTGGATGAAATAGTAATATCCTTCTCTCATCTTCTGAATTTCGTAAGCTAATTTCTTCTTACCCCATTCATCAACGTTAGTAATCTCTCCGCCAAATTTTTCGATTAAAGCTTTAATCTTTTCAATGGCATCTGTTCTAGCGTCATCTTCGATTTTTGCATTAATAACCAGAGCTAATTCATACTTATTCATGGTCATTTGCACCTCCTTTTGGTCTTTCTGGCTCTCTTAAATATTTAAGAGAACAAGGATTTTTACACATTACAGTTGTCCATTATATCACAAAGCACTTACAAACTCAAGTTTCATTTTCAAATTTTATTATATAAAATTTTCTCTTATATTGTTCCTTTTTTGTTCATTTTGCTATTATATGTATCTTTAAAATATCTCCTATGCTGCTTATATAGTCTGATTTTTTAAACACACTCTAGTCGATATCTTGATGAATATATCCCCGGAAGTTCTTCTCTACCAGTTTTCTTGGAACCATTACCTCACGACCACAGTTCATGCACTGCAGCCTGAAATCCATTCCAACTCTGAGTAATTTCCACTCATTAGCACCACAGGGATGCTTCTTCTTCATTTTAATAATTTCTCCTACTTTAAACTCCATATTTCCCCTGCTTTCTCTTTTTTCAATTAATCTTCCTGTAAAATTCACTATAGCAGAAAATATTTTTTACGTCAAAGTCTTCTTCTTTTTCCTATTTTCGCTTTTTCTATCTTATTCTATTTTCTTTTATCTTACTTATTTTATCCCATTTTTTATCTCATCCGCTATTTGAGCTACTCTTTCCTGTTCTTCCATTATCTCATTTACTGTTTCCGCTAGAGCGTGTTTGAAAAATGCTTTCTGTTTTCTTTTACTATATTTTCTTTATATATTTATCTTATTTCAGATTTCTTTTTCTTCTAGTAAAAATAAAGAGTCCACTGCCACTGATTACGATAAATATTCCCAATGTGCTTATAATACCTATTAACATATATTCTTTTTTATGTTCTTGATATTCTTTTACCGTTTTACTATCTGTTACAAGACAAACCTTTGTGTCCCCATTATCATTAGAATCTATTACATTTCCGGCCTTATCTCTTGCGATATAACGCACTGTCTGATATCTTTTATCTGCTGTAAGTGTCTTCCGTACCATATAATTTTCATCTAAGTCTTTCGGTTTTATAATAATCTTTTTTGTTCCTTTCTGACCTAATATATTCCTGTCAGTTTCCATATATAATTCTAGTTCTTTAAATGCATAATTATCCATTACACGAATAGTAAATTCATGTTCTTTCTCTTCATAGATCTGTTTATCCAAATTGCCAATATGAACTACCGGCGGAGTCTTATCTACAACAAACCGAAGCTCCTTTTCTTTCGTATCAGCTTGAAATGTAACACGATAATCCCCCTCTCTCTCAAAGTCTTTTTTAGCAAAATTGTAGTATTTTTCATACCAGCCATACCTTTCTGACTTTTTATCTGCTATCACACTACTTGTTATGCTACTTTCACCTATCACCTTTCTCTCTTCATTATCTTTTAAAATAACCGCCCTTGATTTCGTCTGCTTTACACACTGTTCCCTCAATTTGATTTTCGGTGCTTCTTTCAAATAATATTTATTTATCTTCTTTTTTAATGCGTGGCTTAAAATAAAATCCGCTCCCCGTTGATTCACACGGAACACCACTTTAAAATCATCCTTAATTTTATTTCCTGCCTTATCTTGTCCTTTAATTTGTAAATAGTATATTCCATCGCTATTTTCGGTCTTTTTAATATTATCCCACTGCACCTGTACTGTATTTTCACTTTCTGCTCTTTCGTAACTCCATTCTTTTTTCAAAACATTCCTATCATCTATTTTCTTTAAAGAAATCTCCACAGATTCTCTATCCAAATACTGATCTTTACATATTACCTGTGGCATTATCTTCTTTCCCTGATAAATTCCATTCTGTTTTACTCCAGCTATATGTACAGCAGGAGTCGTTGTATCTATTATAAATTCTTTAGTCTCTGCTGTTTCTGAGACATTTCCTGCCTTATCTGTACATTTTACTTGAATATGATATTTTGCCTCTTTCTTTAGCACCAGCCTGCTATAATATTTGTCTCCATCTTCCTGATATTTTACTGGTTTTTTTATAGTAATTCTACTTTTCCCATGAATTGCATCTATATTATATTCTACTTTATCTTTATCAAAATTCTGTTCCTGTATACAAAACGTAATAATTCGTTCCGTATTAAAATATGGGACTTGATCAGCCTGCTTTCCGATTCCATTTATCTGAATAGAAATCTGTGGAACGGTCTTATCAATCGTAAAATAATTCCTATCTTTCCACTCAGACTTATTTCCTGCCTTATCTGTTACCGACAGCCCTACCGAATAGTCCCTGCCATCTTCCTCGAAGCTAATTTCGCATACATAGGTACCCTGCACATTTTTCCATTCTCCAATCTGATATTTTTGATTATTTCCCTGTATATTCCACACTACCAAATCAGGTGAAAAATTCTTTTCCTTTACTGTCACAGTTGCTTTTCTTGAAAAATTATAATATTGTGTCTGATTATTCTGATCATACACCACTTCTATCTCTGGTTTTGTGTTATCTATGACAACTTTTTCGTTCAATATATTCTTCTCTGTATACCCAGCGTTATCTTCTAAATCTGCCTGGATAGTCAACGGATTATCTGCATCAGATTGTGAAAATTTATCTGCCTCTAATTCAATCTGTTGTCTTTTTCGATAAATTAAGTTATCTCCATCCCACATAATTGTCTTTCCCGTTTTTATTGAACTATCCTTTTTCTTTGTTGTTTTGGCATATAACTGAGTCTTGTAAATTCCTGCATAGGTGTCTTCAAATATGGCTTGAACCGGAACAGTACTATTATAATATCTTATATTCTTCTCTTTATCCGTAAAAAAAGCCCGCGGCATTTTCATTGTTATATTACTTGTCTCTTTATGTAGCTGCAATGATTCCGAAATTGCACCTTTACTCTTCACCATCTCACTTACATTTCCGCTATAATCTTGTCCATAAACCTTTAGATACCCTTTAAAATTCTCTTTTTCAGGAGATACTGTAATAGAAAACTCTGACAAATCTTCCTTTTCAAAATATTCATCATTTATTTTCTCTGCTCCTGTCCTTTCTACCTGGGAAAACTTATTTATATCTATTGGTTGTTCTTCATATGGAATAAAAGCATAATTTATTCTCTCTATCCCACTAATAGCATCTTTTATCCGAATGAAAACATTCATTTTTCTTTTACTAAAATACCGAAAAAAATGGTATTTATGAAACAATAGCAATGTATTTTTCTTTTTATCATCTCCATTTTCTTCTGCTTTAAAAATCAAATCTCCACTCTCATTATCAACTCCTGTATAAATAATCTCTGGTTTGTGACAATCGTATGTTATCTGCAAGTTTTCCTGATTTGCTACACACGCAGCACTATCAATAACCCCAAAGTTTAATGTATAATTTCCTTCAGCTTCTACCTGTATGTTTGTCTCATTAATTCTGATTCCATCCTCATAATAAGACTTCCATTGTAAGCTTTTCTCCTGGCTCTTAAAACGTTCCCATTCTTTCTCCATAACCATTCCATTTGAATAAAACATTTTCCCCTCTAAAGAAAAATTTATCTTATTAAAATTTTCTTCCTGAATTTTAATTGTAATCTGAGGAGCATTTTGAAAATACTGTCTTTTTCCTATCTTTTTCACTGCATTCTGGTTAAGAATCACACTTGTTATCAATGGTCTCTTTGTATCAACGGTATAGAGTGGACTTTCATAATATCCATTATAAATACACCTTTCTGTCTCGCTACTCTTTTCAGCTGTCATAACATTCCCAGCTTTATCTGTACAATGTATCATAAGTTTATAATGGCCATCATCGAGATTTGTAACAGAATATCGCATTACTGTTTTGGAATTTTTCTCTTGCTCTCCTTTTTCTAATTCTTGTTTTTCTGGCTCCTGCTTTATTTTTTCTGTTATTTCCTCCCATGATTCTTTGTTCTGTTCTATTTTCCCATTTAGACCATATTTTACACGATATAACTTTAATTCTATATTTTCCGCCTCTAAATTCATATCTTCAATGCAAATATCAATCGAATTTTCCCTTTTCATAAATAATTCATTTCCAGAAGAAGTAATTTTTTCTCCGTTACTCTTTAATTTTTTATTTATATTTGCCGGTGAGGATTCCGCTTCCATAACGTTAATAATGCCTTTATAATCAACCGATAGCTCTGGCGCCGACTTATCTATCGTAACGTCTGTACTCTCTATCCCTTCCTGTCCTGTCTGATTGGATACTCCTTTATTTCCTGCCAGATCAGCGCAATCAAGAATAAACTTCCATTTTCCTTCTACAGCAAAATCAAACGAAATTTGATGTAAGTTTCCTTTTTTAGTATGTGTCCATGCCAAAATGTCTAACATACCATCATTACTTTCAGCTTCATTTTCTTTGACTACTTCCCTCGCCCTATCATCTAATGGCATCGCCTGGATATGTATACTATCTAAATCAAGGTATTTTTCCCTTATATCTATCATTCCTTTTACTGACGTATTGTAATAACATTCTTCATCTATATTGTATGTTATATCTGTATTGCATTTTTTATCGGTATTATATATTTCATCTGTATTATAAGTTTCACTGACAGATTTCTTCGCAAATCTTATTCCTTCCTTCTTTTTATCTGCTTTCTCAAGCTTTAATCCTGCTATCTCCGGACATTTTTTATCAATCACCAACTTTTTACTTTTGAAAGTTCCTAATAAAATATTGCCGTAATTTTCTACCGCTCCTTTATCTCCAATTAATGGCATTCCCCATCTATTTATATATTCCAGATACAAGCTATACACTTTCTGTCTATTTTTTTCTGTCTCAAAAGAAAGTGTTTTTTGATAAATTGGATTGTCACTATCTTTTCTTTCAAACTCCCCTTGTTCATACTGTCTAATCTTATTAAAACCTTCTTGGTCAATACCACTTTCCTTCTCTGAAACCTGAAATAAAAATGACTCTTTTTCTAAGTCAGAATGAAACGTATTTTCCTCCACACCTATGGTAAATGTCCTGTTATCCTTACTAAAAAGATATTGTGCAAATTCTCCCGTTCCCCCAATCCATCCTTTTGACTCTAAATATAGTTTTGGACTTTTTTCCCCTATGTCACCAGCAGTATTATCCATAACTTCTGTATCTTCATCAATTGCCAATTGTGTGATTACAGCTGCTTCTACGTAGTATGTTCTATATGTATAGATGCTTCCAACTCCCACAAAAGCTAATACAATTAATTTAAAATAAGCTTTATTCGTTATCTCATTTTTCCCCTTGCCTCCTATTCGTCTCACTCTTTTTCTCTTTATTTTATTTCTCACATGAGCTACTTTCTTTTTCAAACCACTTATTAATATTACATATACATTCGCTTTTACAAAATACAATATTGCCGCCAGAAAAAAGCAACTGCATACTATCATCCCTAACACCGCACCTTTTTCCAGATAGCTTATCTTTTGTAATAGTCGTGTATTAAGTTCCTCCTGCATCCCTCACATCCTCCTTGTCTTTAAAACTATCTGCTATCTCTATCTTCTGCTTTGCCTCATTCATAAATTGATATAGTTCTTCCATTTGTTTTTTCTCCTTTATAAAATACTTTGTTCTCTCTTCTATTTTTTCTAATTCTTTATTTAACATTTTTTTATTTATTGAACTATCCTTTAAGAACTGCTCTGCATAATTCATAATTTCTATGGTAATCTCCCGTGAAATTAAATATGCTGCTGCAAGGTCTGATTTTGTACTTTTTTGTGTCACTTCAAATTGATTTAGAGAATGGAGCGTTTTATAAAAGTCCATAAAATCTCCTGTTCCTCTTTCTCCACTTTGATCTGTTCCATTAAGCAAAAATGTATTATAATAATTAGCTATCTTTGCATATAAACCTGCTCTTTTTCTCTTTTGCTTGCCAAACGCTTCATTCTCATCTTGCGAATTCATCGTATCAATAGCCTCACAAAACCATTTTTCTGATGCTCCTTTTCCCGTTATATTTCCCATATCATAGAAATATCCCAAGCCTAAAGCATAACTAAATTCTGCATATCCTAACGCATTGTGTTTTTGAAAGATCTCTATTACCGTCCCTTCTTCACAGACAGAATTTATAAGATCAAGTAATATTACTGCATCCTCTATCTGAAAATGATTTAGACGAATAAAATACTTTATCATGCTCTGATAAATCAGTTTTTCCTCTGGTATAAGTTCTAATGCCAGCTTATAATATTGACTGGCTTCCTTTTTATCTTCACTTTTTTCTGCTATGTTTATATATCTTACAACTGCTTCTTCCTTATAACAAAATGATACCTTTTTACACCCTATACAAAACATCAAAGATAACTGTCCTACCATCATAAAAATCAAAAACTTTATTATTTTCCTTCTCTCGTTCTCCTTTTCTTTCTGCTTTTTATAATCTATTTGCGATAAAGCGTAGGCAAGTTCTCTGCAATTCTGATACCGTTTTTCAGGCTCTGATTGTATACATTTTAAAAGAAGGCTTTTCATTTCTAAAGATATATGTTCTCCCCAATATTTCTCCGGATATATCTTATAGGGCGGCTTTTCCGGGTTATATCCCGTTAATAAGCTATAAAGCGTGACTCCCAGGCAATAAATATCCGTCCTCGCATCTGTCTGCCCCATACCTCCATATTGTTCTGGTGCTGCATAGCCTTTCGTTCCAAGATACATTGCATCACAAGCCGTATTCTTATAACAATATTCTCGGGCCGTCCCAAAATCTATAAGAACTAATCTTCCCGTTTTTTTTAATATAATATTCTCTGGTTTTAAATCTCGATAAATAATTGATGGCTTTTTCGAATGAAGATAAGAAAGAACTTCACATAACTGTTTGCCCCATATTAAAATCTCTTTTTCTTCAATCCGCCCTCTTTCATTTAAAATCTCTTTTAATGTTTTTCCCTCAATAAACTCCATTACCATCCAAATAGCATCTTTTTTCTCTATAATGTCAACAATCTTTGGAAGTCCTGGATGATCCAATCTTTTTAAAATATCCGCCTCTACTATTAGCTTCCTGCTTATCATTTCGTAATTCTCGCAATATTCCATACTTATTTCTTTAACCGCCCATTTTTGCTTTAGTCTTTCGTGTACTGCCAAATATACTGTACTCATTCCCCCTTGTCCGATTACCGATAGAATTCTATACTTTCCATCTAGCACAAAACCTGCCTTTAACATCTCCCCATCACATCCGTCAAAAAAGTATTAATCTATTTCCATTCTCTACTCCGCTTTCCTCTAATTTAAAATCAAGAGGTAATATTCGTTTGTTTTCTATACATGCCAGATAGAGTTCCAGATCTATCTGTTTCTCACAAATAATGCTTTCCTTATCCCGTATTACATCATATATTTCTTTTATGATATCTCTTATCAATGCCGTTTCTTCACATTTAAACTCATACCACTTTCCTACACCTGCAACAAAAACATCAACATATACCATCGGCAACTCCCCTATTCAGTACTTCTTTTATCTTTTCCCGGCGTTCATAATCATTATGTACATTCAAGGCCAATGCTGTTTGAAATTCTAAAATTCTCTCTCCATAATAAGCAATGCCACGTCCCGGAATCTCCGCCTTAGGAAATACAGAAATTTGTATTACATCAAAAACTTCTGTATAGGCATACTTATCCTTCATATATAAACAGATTTTTGTTTTAAAAAGCTCTGCTATTCTCATAGAAATATACATTCCAGAAAATGATTCTATCGAAATCATTACTTTTATTCCTAACTTTTCCCCCTCTCGTAATATCAAATACAGGCTATCATCATATCTCTGATATGTTTCCTCACAAAATTCAACAAACCCGTCCACTATAATTAAAATCAGCGGAAACTCTTCTTTCTCATTTTCTATTTGATTTAGTGAAACGTTATCTTCTTTTCCAACATCTCTTTTATCTTCATTGCTCTTATTCTCAATTCTTTTGCTCTTATTTTTATATTGCTTAAAATTACCCCCTGAAAATTTCTTTTTTCTTCTTTTCATTTCTTTTTTTATATTTTCAAATAATTCTTCTACTTTATCCTCTTCTTCCTCTTTTATAACCTGTTTTACCTGGGGCATTAAATCATATATGTCCATACCACTTCCATTGAAATCCAACAGATATAAACATACTTCTTCTGCTGTACTCTCTTTTAATAATGAAAATAGAAATGTTTGAAAAAAGGTACTTTTACCAGAAGCACTTCTGCCACAGATAGCTATGTGTCCGCTTTCCATAAGATTTAAGGAAAATATAGACTGTTCCTGATTTTCGGGATCATCAAAAATACCGACACATACTTCCAAGTTCTTATTCATGTCAACTCTTTGCCTTTTCTCTTTTAACTTTTTATCTTTATTCATTTCTTTGTGAATCTCATTCAAATATATATACTTCGCCAATGGCTCCAGCCATAATTTTCTTCCCTCTTGATATTCCTTTTCTTTTGCAAAACGTATAATATACTGTTTGATTGCCTGCAATTGTGTTATCTTTTTCTTTCTGTTCTTCTCAGCATTCTTTCTTCTTTTATATATGGTTCCATCTGTTTGAACCAGACATGCTGCCACTTCCGTATCCTCTTGCTGAAATAAAGCCCCGCTCCAGCCTGCCTGGAACAACTCATATACTTCATTATTCCCTACCTGCAAGTATCCTCTTCCTGTTTGTGTAATCTGGCAGGCATCCATGTTATGAAGCATATCCATGCTATCTTCCCTTTCCTGCACTTTAAGACAAATTCGGAATCTTGAATTACTCCATATCTTATCGTCAACAACACCTCCTGGTTTTTGAGTTGCCAGCAGCAAATGAACACCTAAGCTCCTCCCTACTTGAGCAACACTAATTAATTCCTGCATAAATTCCGGCTCCGCCTTTTTTAATTCGGCAAACTCATCAATAATAATCAGTAAATGAGGAATTGGTTCGTTTACACTTCCCGAATTAAACAACCTTGTATAATCATTAATGTTATTTACCTTACATTCTTTAAATATTCTTTGCCTTCGTTTATTTTCACTTTTTATTGATACCATTGCTCTATATGCCTGCCCATCTGATAAATTCGATATTTTTCCTGAAATATGTGGTAATTCAGAAAATAGCGCTGACATCCCCTCTCCTTTATAATCAATTAACAAAAAGCACACCGCTTCCGGACTAAAATTCACTGCCATGGATAAAATAAATGTCTGAAGTACTTCACTTTTCCCTGAACCTGTCGTTCCAGCCAATAAACCATGCGGTCCATGATATCGCTCATGTATATCTAAATAAAAAGGTTCATCTCCCGCTTTTTTACCTATTAAAACCTTTGCACTTTCAAAAATTCTATTCTTTTCCCATCGCTGTTTTATATGTAATTCTTCTATCGTGTGCACATCATACATTCCTAAAAAATCAACAACTTCTGGTATACCAGCCTTTTCTTCAATTTCCATCACTTTTATTCCTGAAATACTCCTTATTAATTTCTCCGCAATATTTTTTTCCGTATAATCAAAATTTATTTTCTCTTTCTTCTGACTGTGCCTTTCTATCTCATACCGCCCAGTAAATCCCCCATTTATTTCCAATACCATTTTACATGTATTCGGCAATTTTTTTCTCATCGAGTCCAGCCATACAACTGTCAATCCATATTCTTTTCCTCTATCTAAAATATATTTAGAAAACATTTCTCCTTCCAAAAATTGTTCTTCTGCAACAAATAAAATATAATGTGGCAAAATTTTTTCTGACTTATCGGATATGGATACCTCTTCTCTTTCTTTAAAAATCTGCAACAAATCATAGAATAACCGCCTCGCTTCTACCTCATTCCCTGCAATAAATCGCTTTTGTCTATTGGCATCCCATATATGCGGAAGCCACCTGCAAAAATCCCATTGCTGCGATTGAATAACCTTATTTTTGTTATAAATACATCCTATCTTTACTTCCGTATAACAATTACACAACGCAATCTGTAAAATAATACTTCTTACAAGTTCCATTCCTGCTATCGTATCTTTTGTTATGATTCCAATCTGACTATACCTTCCCATGTCGAGTAACACAGGAATCTGATGTAGAATCTCATAATGTTCCTTTATCTTTTTTGCTTCCCGCCATAGAATATTTTCCTCATCGCCAAACACTTCCTCAGGAAATTCTATTTTCATAGGAAACTCAACGTCACCTATACCAATTCTGTACATTAAAAAATCTTTATGATATAGATTTCGATTCCATAAATACATATCTAATAATGGGCTATCTAAATAAGTATCTGCCCGTAAATATCTACTTTGTAAAACCTTATATACCCGTTCATACTGCACTTTGATATATTCACTTTTTTTATTCAAATATCTCCTATAAGCCAGTCGCTCTTTATTAACTTTCTTCTGCTGTTCTCTTTTTTCATACTTTCTCGAAATCATAAGCCATAAAATAGAACATACCGCTGACATCACTGCCATAAACAGTCCAGAATATACATATATTCCTGCCTGATTCTGCTCTGATTTCATTCCATAAATTAAAAATAAGTTCATTCCTAACATTGGAAACATCAGATTCATGATAGTACCTATATCCATAAATATAGATTTTTTCTCCTGTACATCCACTTGGGGCGGTGCATCAACTTTTAATGATACTTTTTTTAATTCTTCCATTACTCTCGGTGCCCTGTGAAAAGTTATCTCTCTTTTTTCCTTCTTCCTAACATCCTCTTGTCCCTTTATCTCATTTTCTAATATTACTTCTTCCAAATAATCTGATACTGTATTTCTCTCACCAGCTTCTACTGCTATATAGTTCTCAAAAAATAACAAATATATAGTTCCAATACATATAACATCACCAAACTCTAATTGCTGCTTTTTCTCTAACAAAATTTCATTAATATATATTTCTATATTCCCACATTTCTCTATGAACCATTTGCCATACTCATATGAAATACCCATACTATTTTTTCTATTAATGGCTTTCTCCATCATTATGAATATATTTTTCTCTTTTATTATCCGACAATCTCTAAGTTTATATTTCTTATATATGCTCCAGTCATTCCTATATCGTATAAGCTGTACATAAAGATCCTTCCCACCTACCGATAGTTCATTCTTTCTCCCTATTGACAACTTGTAAAATATTCCTTCATCACTTTTCCGTTTTCCCATCTGAAAAAATTCTTCTGTTTTCAAATGACAACAGTCTGTTTCCTTGATAAACCATTCTCCAGATATATTTTTAAACTGTAAAAATACTGTCCTTTCCAAAGAGAAATCATCTTTAGGTAATAATATATGACACTCTGCCCTCTTATCGCTGACAAGCTGTGTGCGTTTCATCCTGCTTTTTCCGTATATAAAAATTAAAAATCTCATAGCTTCTTTACTCCTAAAGTGGTATACTATTTAATCAAATAAAAAATAAAGGAGCTGCCTCATGATAGCAAAAGATGATATTGTTATAAGAAAAGCTATTTTGCATATTTTAGACACCAATCGCGGAGAATGTATTCTTTCTAATACTCTCTTAGATCCAGGGCCAGATTTACATGATTTTATTCGAAACCATATTTATAAAATTGTCTCCAGCGATGATACCAAAAACTGTGAATTTGACCCAGAATATTCTCCAATCTATTCCATCTTAGAAACATGGGATGAATCAGATGAAACTTCTTTCATTGAAACCAGTCAGGCCATTGCAAATAAACTCTATATTGCCATGGGAGAGGGATTAGATATACCCGCTGCCGATTTATTATTCGTAACCTTTCAGGCAGAAGGAATTATCTATCTTGCCCTTTTAAAAATGAATTACAAGGAAAGCTATACGCATGAAGTCACCGAGACTCCTGATAATCCTGTTATTAATACAGACATCATCAAAACACATTCTCTGCTTCCTTCTGCAACTTCAAGAATACCTGAGGCCGTAGTTATTAATTTATCCGATTATCACATAAAGCTTTTGGAAAAAAAGTATGAGATAAATGGTGAGAAAGCTTATTATTTATCGGAAAACTTTCTTGTCTGCCGTACTAGTATTCCTCCAAAAAAGAAGTTAAATATTCTTACTCGTGTTATTAATAATATTTCTAATAAATACGATGGTGCCGATTTAAAAACAAAGATGGATACAAAAAGTGCTCTTCAAAAAGAATACGTTGATAACAAATCTTTCGATATAGAAGAAATAGGTAATAAACTTTTCGGAAAAAGTCCAGAAAAAAAATCAGAATTTGATGAAAAAATGGAACAGTACGACTTACAATATGATAACTTTACTGTCACCAATGAAAGTACTGTAAAGAAATTAGAAAAGCAGGTCATGGTAACTGATAGCGGAATTGAAATATCTATTCCAATGGAAACTTATAACAAACTGGCTAACTTTGAAGTTCAAACAGATGTAACTGGTAAATCAACGATTATCATAAGAAATATTGATAATCTTGTTTTAAAGTAATATTACATTCAGAATAAACTTTATAAACATATTAGATTCTAAATAAATATTACATTGATACTTCCACAATTATTACACTACTGTTTTTAATATTATTTACTTGTAAATATTCTAGAGCGTGTTTGAAAAACATTCTAGCTGTAAATATTTATTAAATTAAAAAACCTCCCACACAAAATCATCTCAAACTTGCAGTTTGTTTATCTTTTGTGTGAGAGGTTTCTTGATATCTTGCCTTAAATTTTTACTTTTTAGCTAATTTCCCGACATATGATATCTTATTCAAAGCTGTGATTATTATTTGTTACTTCTTCTCCAAATATGCATCTTTTCTGCTTCTTTAATTAATTCATCTCTGAAATCTGGATGAGCAATATTAATTAATGCTTCTGCTCTTTCCCATGTAGACATACCTTTAAGGCATACCTTACCAAATTCTGTTACCACATAATGTGTATTAGGACGAGTATCTGTTACTGTAGATCCTTCTGCTAAAGTAGGTCTGATTCTTGTATGCTTTACACCATCTTTGGATGTAAATGTAGAAGAACAACAGATAAAACTCTTACCACCCTTAGATAAGTATGCACCCTGAACGAAATCAAGCTGTCCACCTGCACCACTAATCTGTTTTATACCTGCACTCTCTGCATTAACCTGACCATATAAGTCAATATCAACTGCATTATTGATAGAAATAAAGTTATCAATCTGTGCTATTGTCTTAGCGCTATTCGTATAATCAACTGGTGCACTCATACATTCTGGGTTATCATCCAGATAATCATACATCTTCTTAGTACCTGCACCGAATGCATATACCTGACGTCCTCTGTCGATATTCTTCTTTAAGCCTGTAATCTTTCCTGCCTTTGCAATGTCAACAAACGCATCAACGTACATCTCTGTATGTACACCTAAGTCCTTTAAATCAGATTCAGCAATCATGGAACCTACTGTATTAGGCATTCCACCGATACCAAGCTGTAAACATGCTCCATCTGGAATCTCTTCTACGATAAGCTGTGCTACGGCTTTGTCTACTTCTGTTGGTGGTGCGCCAGCTCCTAACTCACCAATAGCTGGATTCTCGCCTTCTACGATGTAATCTACGCGAGAAACATGAATGCCTTCTTCAAATCCACCCAGACAGCGAGGCATATTCTCATTAACCTCTACGATAATTACATCTGCAGCTTCACAAACTGCCATCATATGGGACGCATTTGGTCCAAAGTTAAAGAATCCATGTTTATCCATTGGAGCAACCTGGAACATCGCAACATTCAAATGCTTGATATTCTCTCTGTAATAACGTGGAAGTTCTGAATATTTTAATGGAGAATAGTATGCAAATCCTTTACTGATTGCCTTTCTCTCCAAACCACCCATATGCCAGGAATTCCATGTAAAATGATCTGCTACATTATTTACCTTGAAAATCTCTGGTTCTCTTAATAAGATACCACCACGAATCTTAACATCTTCTAATTCATCTGCTCTGGCTGCTAATGCTGCATCCAATGCAACTGGAGTACCGGTTGTCCAACCATAATCTACCCAATCATGAGATTTTACTACCTTAACCGCTTCTTCTGCTGTAACAAGTTTCTGTGCATATTCTTTAATGAAACTCATGCTTCTCCTCCTAACAACTTCTGCTCTTGTTAAAAAAATATCATGAGTATATTCTACCACCGTTGTATAACTCGGTCAACCTAAATCGAACCTTGAATCCTTATATTTTTACAACATTTTTGCTAATTTGGCCTTATATTTCTGAGAAATTGGAATAACTGTCTTTTTATTCAAATAAAATTCACCATTTATCAAATCTGCTTTTTGAATAAACATAAAATTCACAATATAACTACGATGGCAACGAATAAAATAATCTGGCAGAATCTTCTCCAACTTTTGCAAGGAACTATAAAAAGAAATCTCATACTTATTTACATGCAAGATAATCTTTTTATCTCTTGCTTCTAAATACTGAATCTCTTCATAATGAAAATAATAAATCTCTCCTCCTGTCCGAATCTTTAATATATCTTCTTGCTTTTTCTTTCTACACTTATCCTTACAACACCATGTAAGACTTCGGTGTATAATCTTACAAGCTTTCGCATATACATATGGTTTCAGTAAAAGCATATCCGGTGAAACTTCCGGAATTAAATAGTACTCTGCTGAAATCTGATTAGTACTTACAACTAGCAATCGTCCTCTTGGGAAAATCCCCCTTATTCGTTTCGCTCTGCATAAATCCTCTATACCTGTGATTTCTACTACAAGTAAATCTGGCGGCTGTATTCCCTCTATATTCACCTGATGATATTCTTCATCGCTTATGATAAAATTACGTAAAAATTCTTTATCTATAAGCGCTACACACTGATTACATATCTTTCCAATCAAATCTCCTTCTCTTTTGTCGTGACAAAAAATCATAACTGACAGCATAATCTATTCATCTGTCTATACAATCTAAGCAATTACATTATTCTTTAATGTTGCCGCAACCTGTTTATTCTGTTCTTCTGCTAACTGGTATTCCTGTGCAATTGTTGTCAAATGCTGTGATTCTTCCTCTATCATCTTGCACATCTTGGCGATATCGGCATCCAATCCATTAAACTTACCAAGATATATACTACTCGCCTCTCCACTCCAGATGGAACTACTAATTCCCCTCACTAACTGAAGCATATCAGAGGTAGTTTTCTTAACGTCCTTTCCTGCCTGTTGGAAAGAACTTGCTGTCGCCTTTAACTTCTCTGGAGTTACATTAATTAAATCTGCCATAAATCCCCCTCCTAGCTTACCGCTGTCGCCTCATTCTTCTTCTCCGCTTTATTATAGATTGCAATAATCTTCTCTAGTATCAATATAAATTCCAAAATTGTCTTAAGTAAGTTCCGCATCTTTGAAATGTCTGTCTTAAGTTGCTTTACATACTTCTCTTTTGCAGCGCCTTCCCACATAGAATTAAGACTGTTCCCCAAAGTTTCTAAAAGCGAAATCTTATTCTTTAAGGAATTACTCAATACTATCAGTGACTCTCTCTTATTAGATATTTCTTTTGTTGAAGCAATAATTTGTGCCATAAATGCCTCCTCTCATATCTCGGTTAACTGCTGCAAGAGTATTATAACATATTTGGAATTAATTTCCACTATTTTTGACAAATTATGTTTATTTTGTGATAAGTACTTCTTTATTATGTTTACTTTTTATTATATATAAAATAAAAATGACATATTTTACTAATATAGCATCTATCTAATTTCTAAAATATTATTGGATATAGTTTTTCTAATTTACTTCGTGCATCTTTTATTGTGAACTATCAAATAATTATTCATAAACACTGAATGGATACTATACTAGAGCGAGTTTGAAAAATGCTTTTGCAAGATGTGCGTTACAATTTGTGGGGAATTTTTCCTGAATGAAGACGGCGTTGCGGGCTATGCCAACTGAATGAAAGTAAAAAAGACCACAGTTATAAACTGTAGTCCTACTATCTCACTTTAACAGGGAATCTTCAAAAAGATTCCCTGCATAAATACATTTTATAGAGTTCAGCACAAATCTCCTATATGCTTCTTTTAATAATGAATCGTCAATACACAAAACATCTGAGAATGCATATACTAGACTTCCACAAAAAATCTAAGTTTCAATCCTCAATCAGTAACTCACATAATCTAATGAGTCTGATATGATTTGAAATTATTTAACCTGAGCTTTGATTGCCTCTGTTAACTTAGGAACAATCTTTAATGCATCGCCAACAATACCGTAATCAGCTACATCAAAGATAGGTGCATCTGGGTCTTTATTGATAGCAATGATGATATCAGATTCTTCCATACCAGCTACGTGCTGGATAGCTCCGGAAATACCGATTGCAAAATAAACATTAGGACGAACTGTCTTACCAGTCTGGCCAACCTGCAAATCTTTTGGTTTCCAACCATTATCAACAACTGCACGAGAACAGGAAACTGTTCCGCCAAGTGCCTCTGCTAAATCGTCTAATAATGCAAAGTTCTCAGCAGAGCCAACTCCACGTCCGCCAGATACAAGAATCTTAGCAGCCTGGATATCAACTGTTTCTGTAACAGATTTTACAATGTCAAGAATCTCAACATATTTGTCATTTGGAGTAAATCCTGGATTGTACTCAATAACTTCTGCCTTTGCACCTGCAACAGGCTCTTTCTTCTGCATAACACCAGGACGAACTGTAGCCATCTGTGGACGATGGTTAGGACAAGCGATTGTAGCGATTGTGTTACCACCGAATGCAGGACGAGTCATTAATAACTGACCCTGACGAGGTTCTTTATCTCCACGAGCTTTGAATTCACCAATTTCAAGAACAGTACAGTCTGCTGTAAGACCTGTTGCAACTCTTGCAGAAACACGAGGTCCTAAGTCACGACCGATTGCTGTTGCTCCAACCAGAAGAATGTCCGGTTTGTATTCGTTGATAACAGATGCCAGTGCATGTGTATATGGCTCTGTTCTGTATTCTTTTAATTCAGGGTCATCAACTACGATAACTTTATCTGCGCCGTATTCAGCAAGTTCATCAACTAAGCCTTTTACGTCAGAACCGATTAAAACTGCTGTTACGTCTGTTCCTAAATCTGCAGCAAGGTCATTTGCTTTTCCAAGTAATTCTAAAGCAATGGCATCAATCTTATTGTCAACCTGCTGAGCATAGATAAATACACCTTTATATTGTTCTAAATTCATTCTATTCACCACATTTCCTTTACAATTAGATAACATGCTTTGTTAACAGTTTGTCCATGATGTACTCAACGCCTTCTTCTGCTGTTTCAGCTGTCATCATGACACCTTTACCTTTACGTACCTTATCAGAAGCTTTTGCGATCTGAGTTGGAGAACCTGCAAGACCTAAGTTGCTGTCATCAACATCTTTAAGGTCTTTTCTTCCCCATGTAGTAATTTCTGCATCATATGCATCAAAGATTCCGCCTGGAGTCATATAACGTGGCTCATTTAATTCGGAAAGTGCTGTGATAACACATGGCATTTTAGCTTTTAAAACATGATATCTGTCGTCATACTGTCTCTGAACGATTACACTGTCACCTTCAACTTTGATATCCTGAGCATAGGAAATTAAAGGAAGATCTAAGTGTTCAGCAATCTGAGGTCCTACCTGAGCAGTATCACCATCGATAGCCTGACGACCTGTGATGATTAAATCATAATCAATATTTCTAAGTGCTCCAGCGATTGTTGTAGATGTTGCCCATGTATCAGCTCCACCTAAAACACGGTCTGTTACAAGGATACCCTTGTCAGCACCCATTGCCATAGCTTCACGCAGAACTTCTTCTGCTTTTGGAAGACCCATAGTAACTACTGTTACTTCTGCGCCTGTTTCATCTTTTATTCTAAGGGCAGCTTCAAGACCTGCCTTATCATCTGGATTCATGATAGTAAGCATAGCTGCTCTATCAAGAGTTCCGTCTGGTTTAAACTTAACTCCACCTTTTGTATCAGGTACCTGTTTAACACATACTACGATTTTCACAGTATTTTCCCTCCTTATTTCAATAAGTTACCAGAAATAACCATACGCTGAACTTCTGATGTTCCTTCGTAGATTTCTGTGATCTTAGCGTCACGCATCATACGTTCTACGTCGTACTCTCTGATGTAACCATAACCACCAAGTAACTGAACACACTTAGTTGTTACATCCATAGCTGTTTCTGCTGCAAATAATTTAGCTTTTGCTGCTTCTACGGAGTATACTCTCTGTGTTGCTTTTGCCATTGCTGCTTTATAAACAAGTAACTTAGCAGCTTCTACCTGTGTAGCCATATTAGCAAGCTGGAACTGTGTATTCTGCTGTGCAGCAATTGCTCTGCCAAACTGTTTTCTTTCTTTAACATAAGCAATTGTAGCATCTAAAGCACCTTCTGCGATACCAAGAGCCTGAGCTGCAATACCGATACGTCCACCATCTAATGTGTGCATAGCGATTGCGAAACCTTTGCCCATAGGTCCAAGAAGATTTTCTTTAGGAATACGACAATCCTGGAAAATCAATTCATATGTAGCTGAACCACGGATACCCATTTTCTTTTCTTTTGTACCAAATGTAAATCCTGGAGTTCCTTTTTCTACGATAAATGCGGAGAATTTCTTTTTCTTTCTTCCTCTTGCATCTGTATCAACACTTGTGATAGCGATGATAATATAGTAATCAGCATAAGAACCGTTAGTGATGAAACATTTAGATCCGTTTAATACCCATTCGTCACCATCTAAAACAGCCTTTGTCTGAACACCCTGAGCGTCAGTACCAGCACCTGGCTCTGTAAGACCGAAAGCACCTAACTTTTCACCCTTTGCAAGTGGAACAAGATATTTCTGTTTCTGTTCTTCAGTACCGTAAGTAAGAATTGGATCTGCACACAATGATGTATGTGCGGATACAATAACACCTGTTGTACCACAAACTTTAGATAACTCTTCAACACACATAATGTATGTTAAAGGATCACAGCCCTGTCCGCCATATTCTTTTGGCACAGGAATTCCCATGAAACCTAATTTTTGCATTTTTGCAACGGTTTCTTCTGGAAAATGTTCTGTCTCGTCAACCTCCTGAGCAAGAGGTTTAACTTCGTTTTCAGCGAACTCTTTAAAGAGCTGTCTAGCCATTTCATGCTTTTTGCTTAATGTGAAATCCATTTTCATTCCTCCATAATAAATTGGTTATTGGGGTGGAGAACCACCTTAAAAGCCGTGGAGACGCAGAGCATAGTCCCCACGGCCGTATTCACTTTTTTAATTATTTGCTGTAATCGTAGAATCCAATACCAGTCTTCTGACCTAATTTTCCACCACGAACCATCTTTCTTAATAATGGATGTGGACGATACTTAGGATCTCCTGTTTCATTATATAATACTTCCATGATTGCAAGGCAGATATCAAGACCAACTAAATCTCCTAAAGCGAGAGGTCCCATTGGATGGTTAGCACCTAACTTCATAGCTGTGTCGATACCTTCAACAGAAGCAACACCATCAGCATAAATGCCAACTGCTTCGTTAATCATTGGGATTAAGATTCTGTTAACTACGAATCCTGCAGCTTCTTCTACCTGTACAGGTGTTTTGCCGATTTCTACGGAGATAGCTTTAATCTTTTCAACCATTTCATCTGGTGTATTAAGACCAGCGATAACTTCAATTAATTTCATAACTGGAGCTGGGTTGAAGAAATGCATTCCGATAACTGGTCTGTCAAGTCCTGCACCAATCTGTGTAATAGATAAAGAAGATGTATTTGTTGCAAACATACATGTTGCAGGAACGATATCCTGTAATTCTTTAAATGTCTGCTGTTTAACTTCCATAACTTCAAGAGCTGCTTCTACTACTAAATCAGCATCTGTACAGATATCTTTTGTACCTGTAGTGATTTTAGCAAGGATTGCATCAGCTTTAGCCTGATCCATTTTTCCTCTTGCTACTCTCTTTTCAAATCCTTTAGCGATTTTCTTTTTACCGTTTGCAGCAAATTCATCGTTAATATCACATAAGTATACTTCGTATCCTTCTGTCTGTGCGAATGCCTGAGCAATACCTGATCCCATTGTACCTGCGCCAATAACTCCAACTTTCATTGTCTGAAACCTCCTATAAAATGTAATGTATTCCGATAATTAATAATACAATATGTATAATTGATTAATTAGCAGTTTTTAAATGGCTCTTTTACTTTTTCTTTGTTTTTGTCAAGGAAGAATGCCATTCCGTATTTCTGGTCTTCTGTCTCGAAGCAGCTGCCAAATAACTTCTCTTCGATTACGATAGCTTCATCCATTCCTACTTCTAAACCTTCGTTGATAGCTTTCTTACATGCACGAACTGCGATAGGTGCGTTCTTTGCAATACCCTTTGCCATCTTCTTAGCCTGAGGCATTAACTCTTCAAGTGGATAAACTTCGTTAACCAGACCAATTCTGTAAGCTTCTGCTGCTTTAATATTGCGAGCAGTATAGATTAACTGTTTTGCTTTTCCAGGTCCTACGATACGAGCAAGTCTCTGTGTTCCACCAAAACCAGGTGTAATTCCAAGACCAACTTCTGGCTGTCCAAACACTGCATTCTCAGAGCAAAGTCTGATGTCACAGCTCATAGAAATCTCACAGCCACCGCCTAAAGCGAATCCGTTGACTGCTGCGATAACAGGGATTGGAAGTGTTTCAATCTTTCTGAATACATCATTACCAGCTTTACCGAAAGCTTCGCCTTCTGCTTTTGTAAGTGTACTCATCTCTCCGATATCAGCACCTGCTACGAAAGATTTCTCTCCAGCACCAGTAATGATAAGACATCTGATTGCGTCTAAATCTACTGCATCAATAGTTGCATCTAAATCTTTTAATACTTCACTGTTTAAAGCATTTAAAGCCTTTGGACGATTGATGGTGATAATACCAACCTGGCCATCTACTTCATAATCGATAAATCCCATTGTATGTATCTCCTTTCAGATTACATTAGCTAACTATTCAATCTAGATAATTAAATAGTTACAAACTATGTAATTGATATAACCGGATTCGAAAACTGAACCCGGATATATGTAATCATTCTATACGTGATTAGTCTCTTTCAACGATTGTTGAGCAGCCCATACCACCACCGATACACAGTGTAGCAAGACCTTTCTTAGCATCACGTTTCTGCATCTCATGTAATAATGTAACGAGGATACGGCATCCTGATGCTCCTACTGGATGTCCAAGAGCAATAGCTCCACCATTAACATTTAACTTCTCTGGGTTGATTCCTAATTCTCTTCCTACTGCTAATGACTGAGCTGCGAAAGCTTCGTTAGCTTCGATTAAGTCAAAGTCATCAATGCTCATGCCTGTTTTTGCAAGAACTTTCTTAGTAGAAGCAACTGGTCCAACACCCATGATAGAAGGATCAACTCCGCCTAATGCTCCTGCTATCCATGTAGCCATTGGAGTTACACCTAATTCTTTAGCTTTTTCTTCGCTCATAACAACAACACAAGCAGCACCATCGTTAATACCTGAAGAGTTGGCAGCTGTTACGATACCATCTTTCTTGAAAGCAGGACGTAATTTAGAAATACTTTCTGCTGTTGTTCCAGGACGTGGTCCCTCATCTGTATCTACAACAACTGTTTTCTTTTTAAGTTTAACTTCTACAGGAACAATCTCATCTTTGAACTTACCAGCTTCGATAGCTGCTGTAGCTTTCTGCTGTGAATTAGCGGAGAACTCATCTAACTCTTCTCTTGTTAAATGCCACTGTTCTGCAACGTTTTCAGCTGTAATACCCATATGGTACTGATTGAAAGCATCTGTTAATGCATCGTTAACCATACAGTCTTTTAATACGCCATTGTTCATTCTGTATCCAAAACGAGCTTTGTCTAAGCAGAATGGAGCTAATGACATGTTTTCCATACCACCAGCGATAACGATATCAGCCTCACCTGCTAAAATCTTTGTAGCAGCAAGGTTAACACAGTTAAGACCGGAACCACAAACTACGTTAATTGTTACAGCAGGTACTTCGATTGGTAAGCCTGCATTAATAGAAGCCTGACGAGCAACGTTCTGTCCAAGACCAGCCTGGATAACACATCCCATTAATACTTCGTCTACCTGATCAGCAGGTACGTTAGTTCTCTTTAACGCTTCTTTAATTACGATGCTTCCTAAATCTGCAGCTGGTACTGTGCTTAATCCACCACCCATTGTTCCGATTGCGGTACGACAAGCACCTGCTAATACAACTTTCTTTGCCATAGTTTCATTCCTCCATTTAAGTTATCAATATTATTTGATAGTTGCTTTGCTAGAGCATTTCTAGTACGATATGTGTTAATCTTATCACAATCTTCTTTGCTTTGCAACAAGATTATAAAAAAATTTTTAATTAATATTTTCATTTATGAAAGATTCACAGTTTCGTCACTTTTGAATACAAAATCCATCGTTGTTTTAATTAATTTTACCTTTATTTCTTCTTATATCTATGGACATTCTCTATTGATTAATTTTCTGATTTTGTGAAAAAAGGAAACAAAATACAAAAAACTGCCTAAATATGTGAAGAAATAGACATTCTGAGTTGGCTAATAGACGAAAAACCAGAGATACTTTACCTGCCAGATGTGGCTTTGGAGTGAGTTTTATGGCATTTTGCACAGTGAAATAAAGCATATGGTACATAAAGTATCTCTGGCTTTTCTATCTGTTGGAAGGATTTAGTTTAGAATGTCTATATGGAGGGATTTGAAAATTGCCCGGATAGCTGTAGATGAAATTATGTATATTTTGTATTGCAATTTGTTTTTATCATTGTAATTATATTAACAAAATCAATACCAAAAAATCTATATTTTAAATTCACACACTCTCCCCAACATCGAATCGTTGCACATCTAAGAATTTTTACTTTGTTTCCTTCAAAGCCAGCAATAGTAAAGCTCGCTATAAGTCTATCTGTGGCCTCGGAGCAAGTGTTGGATACGAGCGTCTAAGCGAACATTCAACACGCCGCGACTAAAGTCACAGATAGACTTATAGCGGGTTTTACTATTGCGTCAGTTTAAACAAATAAAAAAACACCGATACCAATGTACCGATGTTCCTCAAATTGCGGGGGAAGGATTTGAACCAACGACCTCCGGGTTATGAGCCCGACGAGCTACCAGACTGCTCTACCCCGCGATAATAATTATTAATTTTTAAATGGGCGGAGGTGGATTCGAACCACCGAAGCAATTTGCAGCAGATTTACAGTCTGTCCCCTTTGGCCACTCGGGAATCCACCCATTCAAGTCGCATTACTGCGCCTGACAATATCGTATTATATACCATCTTGTTTCAAAAATCAAGAGATTTTTTATTAAATTTTGATTTGTTTGCAGAACAGACGCACCCTAAGAGAGCCGATACCCTATATTTGTGACTCTATCGCTGCGGGTTGAATGTTCGCTTATATGCTCACATTCAATCTCGTTCTAAGGCCACAAATATAGGGTATCGGCTCTCTTGGGATGCTGGCTATGGCTACTAAAGCAAAATGAAAATTTAATGTTGGAGGATTTGAGGAGACACCAGAAGTTTATGGCTACTTAAGAAACTAGATAAGGAAAAACTGAAAAGCAAGAATTTAATTGTATTGACATTTTCTTACTTTATAATTATAATATAATTATGAGTGATATCAAATTTCAATGGAACGACAACAAGAATAAAATTAATCAGAAAAAACATAAGATATCATTCGAAGAAGCACAAAGCGTATTTTTTGATGAGGAAGCTTTAATCATTGACGATCCAGAACATTCATTAGAGGAGGAACGTTTCATAATTTTAGGTCTTAGCAAAAAGGCTAATCTTCTGGTTGTCTGTCACTGCTATAGAGAATCCGATACAATTATACGCATTATATCTGCAAGAAAAGCTACTGTAAGAGAAACTATATCTTATAATAAGAATCTATTTTAATGGAGGAATGTATTATGAAAGATGAATATGATTTTACAAAAGCCAGAAAGAATCCATATGCTAAGAAGTTAAAACAACAGATTACTATTAATATTGATGTGGACACAATAGATTATTTCAAAGAACAATCCAAGCAGTCAGGGATTCCTTATCAAACATTAATCAACTTATATCTCGCTGATTGCGTAGCACAGAAAAGGCAATTGCAAATGACGTGGAAATAGTAATTTGCCAGTGAAATAATAATTGCCACAGGCAAGAAGACGCTCCCAAAGAGAGCAGGTATCCTATATTTGTGACTCTATCACTTGCGGGTTGAATGTTCGCCTCCGCGCTCGCATTCAATCCTCGTTCTAAGGCCACAAATATAGGATACCTGCTCTCTTTGGGAGCTGTGTTTTGGCTGGAGATGGAATTACTATTTCACGTTGGGGTGATCTGGAGAATCGCCAGAAGATTATGGCTTTTTAAAAAGTTGAGTCATAAGAGTTCGATACTTATATTATTGTTTTAATATGTAAAAATAATATTTTTTCTTATGGATTTCTGTGTCAATTCTTTGAAATTTAGTTTCTCAGATAGCTTTATTCTCCTGTCTTCTCCCACAAATCTTTCCACAAATTTGCTCGGGCAGCCAAGAAACAGAAGTGTGAGAATCCAATCCTCTATATTTGTGGTCTGGGAGCTACGAGACTATAATAAAATGTTAGAAAAGGCCGGTATTAAAATTATTGATTTTGATGACTTTGTGTTTTGTACAACTGAGTCAAAATCAATAACTTTAATACCGACCTTTTCTTAGAATACTACTTCTCGTAGCGACGAAAATCACAAATATAGAGGATTGGATTCTCACACTTCGTCTGTTTACTCACCCCGACAAATTACTATTTTTCTATCTCTACTGCTTTAAGAAGAATCGCCGATACTCTAGGCAGTGTGATATCCAGCACTCCCGATGTTACGGGATGTACTTTCTTCTCCATTGTGTATCCTTCCTCATTACTCATGATGACTTCTACCATCTCTTCGTCATCTGTAACTCCAACCTCCCATACGGAGACTTTGACTCTTGCTTCGTCAAAACCAGAGTTGATTAAGACAACCATTTTCTCGGTGTCGGTGAAACGTCCGTAACCGAGAACTTTGAAGCCGCCATAAAGATATTTGAGGGAGCCTTTCATTAAAGCTTCTTCTTCCTTATGGATGGCGATAATATCTCTGTGGTACTGAATGAGATTCTGGTCTTCTCTTCCCCACGGATAGGTTCTTCGGTTATCCGGGTCAGTCCAGCCGCACAGTCCAGCTTCATCACCGTAGTAAAGGGTTGGCGCACCCGGCCAGGTCATCTGAATCATGACAGCAGCACGCATAATACCTTTGTTAACATTCTGGTTGGCGGCTTCCGCTCCCATACTTGCAGTACGTCCCACAGTCTGGTTCGTTCTTGTTAAGAAACGGGAATGGTCGTGGTTAGAAAGCTCATTCATGGAAACCATGAGTGACGGATACTGGAATCTTGACATATGATATACCATTGCATCTACAAATGCCTGCGCATTACCAAGAAGATCTCCCCGCCGTTCATCGCTATGCTTTTCCATTCCGGTTAAAAACCAGGTAACTGGTTCCATAAATGCACTGTAGTTCATAATGGTATCCCACTGGTCACCCATAAGCCAGGAACCGGCATCTTCATAATGCTCTGCTAAAATGATAGCTTCAGGATTGGCTTCTTTTACTGCCGTTCTGAAGTCTCTCCAGAACTGGTGATTGAAGTCCTCGCTCTGTCCTAAGTCTGCCGCTACGTCAAGACGCCATCCATCCGCATTATACGGAGGGGAAACCCATTTTCTTCCTACATTTAAAATATAGTCATAAAGCTGTCTGGATTCCTCATAGTTCAATTTTGGCAGGGTTTTGTGTCCCCACCAGCCATCGTAGTCATCGTTATACGGCCACGCATTCTGATTATAGAATTTAAAGAAATGGCGGTATGGGCTGTTTGCATCGACAAATGCACCTTTTTCATAGCCATATTGATTCTCATAGATACGTTCTGCGTCCATCCATTTATTAAAGGAACCGCAGTGATTAAATACACCGTCAAGGATAACTCGCATCCCTTTTTTATGCACTTCTTCTACGAAATGAATGAAAAACTCGTTACTTGCCTCAAGATTGCGTTTGTCTGTGACACGGGAAATATATTTACTTGCGTTCATGTTATTATTTTCCCAGTCTGGAAGTGTATTTCCCTCGTCCACAACAATTTTTCCATAATGAGGGTCAATATAATCGTAATCTTGAATATCATATTTATGATTGGATGGTGACACAAAGATTGGATTTAAATAAATGACATCGACTCCGAGTCCTTTTAAATAATCCAGATGGTCAAGAACACCCTGCAAGTCTCCACCGTAGAAGTTGCGCACATCCATTTCTTCCGGGTAGCGATACCAGTCATCTATCTTTTTCGATGGCTGATTGATATAAATATACTCTCTGTTTAAAACATCGTTAGACGTATCACCATTGGCAAATCTATCTACATAGATCTGATAGAAAATCGCACCTTTCGCCCAGTCTGGTGTAGAAAATCCCGGTGTGACTTTGTAATTAAAGAAAGGCTCTAAATCTCTTGCAGGGCCTTTCTTGTTGAAATAACAGCAGGTACCTCCGGAATGAATCTCAAAATAGTAATCCGCTATCTCTGTCCCCATAAAAAAGCTGCTCTCATAGAAATCGAATCGCTCTGTTTTAGAAGCAATCTGCATCTCCTTTTTCTCACCATTTACACACAAGAATACATGCTCTGCATTCTCTCTTGCGGTACGGAAACGAACAGTAACTTCGTCTCCTGTCTTTGGCTCGACTGGATTCATATAGTTGCTGCTTCCATCTGTAAATAACGCCTGGAAATTCAATACTGGTTTCGTATGATAGCTGTAAAATTGCAATTTCTCTGCTGCGGAAAGATTTCGTATTAGATTTTGAACCATCTCCATAATAACTACCCCTCTGCTGTTTGTTTTTTCATTTCTGTCTACTTACACATTTATTATAATAATTCAAATTTCTATTCGCAAAAGCAAATTTTCCAAGTATACTTTATGAGCTATATCGCCAAAACTTACAATACCGAAAGTATTCATAAAAATGAATATCTTAATTGCACTCTCACGAACAGACTTTGAATCTTTGTTTTTTACTTTCTATTTGCCGGTTCTACGTTAATTGATTTACCTTTAATCTTTACGTTTTTCATTGCTTCTAATACATCAGATGCAACTTCACGTGGTACTTCTACAAAAGTATATTTATCGTACAAGTCAATTGTTCCTACTAAATTACCTGAAATTCCGGATTCTCCAGCAATCGCACCTAAGATATCACCTGGACGGATTCCCTGTTTCTTTCCGATGTTGATAAACAGACGAACCATTCCTTCTTCTGCACCGGTATCTCCAAAGTCTTCTTTATTACTTCCAGCGTCTTTGCCGTCTGCAGTTCCAAGAATCTCTGCAAGGAAAGCTGCGGCAACGTCCATTGCTGTGTAGTCTTTCTCATTTACAAATTCTTCTACCATGTCAATGTATTTGTTTAAGTTCTGGTCTTCGATATAGTGGTCAATACGATCAAAAATTTTCTCTACTCTTGTCTCTGTTACATCGTTAAGAGATGGAATTGGCTGTGCCTTGATCTTTGCCTTGCAGTAACGGCGGGTGTCTTTTTACTTGTAAACTTCTCTTCCTACAACGAAACTGAATGCCATACCAGTTCTTCCGGCACGTCCAGTTCTTCCAATACGATGTACATAGTATTCTTCATCCTGTGGAAGATCGTAGTTAAATACGGCATCTACATCGTCTACGTCAATACCTCTGGCAGCCACGTCTGTCGCTACGAGGATATCTGTCTTGCCGCTTCTGAAACGGTGCATAACGCGGTCACGCATGGTCTGCTTCATATCGCCGTGAAGCCCTTCTGCGAAATATCCTCTTCCCTTAAGGTCTGCAACTAACTCGTCTACACCCTTCTTTGTATTACAGAATACTACAGACAGCTTTGGATCGTAAATATCAAGAAGTCTTGATAATACTTCGCTCTTGTTCTTTGGACGGACTTCATAGTAGTACTGTGTGATATTGGGAACGGTCAGTTCCTTTCTGATCACTTTGATAATCTCTGGATTCTGCTGGTATGCTCTTGCAAGCTCCATGATTGGCTTTGGCATTGTTGCGGAGAAAAGCATTGTCTGTCTTTCTTCCGGCACACCATTTAAGATTGTCTCGATGTCCTCACGGAATCCCATATCGAGCATCTCATCTGCCTCGTCTAATACAACTGTATGAATATTGTCAAACTTCACAGTCTTTCTTCTCATGTGGTCCATCATACGTCCCGGTGTTCCAATAATAATCTGTACGCCAGCCTTTAAGGAACGAATCTGTTTGGAAATCTCCTGTCCGCCATAAATTGGAAGAATCTTTACGGATGACATATATTTTGCAAGCTTACGAATCTCATCAGCAACCTGAATAGCCAGCTCTCTTGTAGGACAGAGAACAATTGCCTGTGGTTTCTTAAGCTTAGGATCCACTTTCTGTAAAATAGGAATACCAAACGCTGCAGTCTTACCTGTTCCTGTCTGCGCCTGTCCAATTACGTCCTTTCCAGAAAGTTCTACCGGAATCGCTTTTGCCTGGATTGGGGACATTGCCTCAAATCCCATGTTAGCAACCGCTTTTAAAATTTCCGGTTTTATATCAAGTTCTGTAAATTTTACTGTCTCCATGTAATGTCTCTCTTTCTATTTTTAAGGATGCAATAAAAATTTTAAATTTTTTATAAAACTGCAACTATACTCCCATGCATTTAAACCATAATTTTTATATAATTGAATCTGAATTATAAAAAATTTATAAACTTCCTATTGCAAAAAAAAAGCTCTATCATCCAACAGGAAATAGAGCTAAGTTAACGGCACTCTTGTCTTTAACTGTTATCTACATTTTCTTCTTATTTATCATAGCACAGGTAAAAATAGCCGTCAAATAGAAAATTACCGCCTTTTTTCTTCTAAAGTACAGCACTTTTCCACATTTTTTATTGATGCGGTGCATTTTCCCACATTTTAATGTAAAGTTCTTCCCTTCTGTCATTCTTCATAGGAAATGTTTTGCGCATTTCTTTGATTTCTTCTGGATTTATGTCTCCAATCAGCAAACATTCTTCTTCTCGGATTGTTGTCACCGCCTCCCCATTTGGAGAGTAAATAGCCGAATGTCCGTTATAATGCAGGCCATCCCCCTCTCCTGTTCGGTTTACGCCAACCATAAATACCTGATTTTCAATCGCCCTTGCTTTAAGGAGCGTATCCCACTGGTCGATTCTTGACTTTGGCCAATTCGCTATCACAAAAATAATCTCACTCTTTTCTGAACTAATCTGGAAAATCTCTGGAAACCGCAAATCATAGCAGACAAACGCTCCAAGCGTTGTTCCTTTCCATTCCACAGACTTTAACTTTCTGCCACCCTGATAGTACTCCCCCTCAAATCCATAAGAAAATGGATGAATCTTCGCATAATTTAACTTTAACTCTCCATTCTCTGCGATTCCTAAGCGATTATAATAATGATTCCAGTCTGGATGTTCCTTCAGACGTTTCTCCGGCACCGGTTCTGTATATCCAAAAACAGTCAATATCTTATATTTTTTACTCATTTCCTCAAAAAAATGTTTCTGATTTTCGGATTTTTCTCCTGTCTCTTCCACATTCATTGAAAAACCCGTCAGCGTCATTTCCGGAAAAACAAGACAGTCTACCTGATTCTCCTCGGCTTTCTTAAAAAATTGTTCTACTTTCTTCTTATTATCTTCAATATTTTCCCAGCTTATGTCCATCTGAGCCATTCCAATTCGCATGGTAAATCCTCTTCTTCTTTCTTTTGTCTTTGTTTTATATTAACTTTATTTACTCTTTGCAGCTATTTTTCAATTATCCTTTAAACATATCAGTTTTGTCTTCTATATATCTACATTATTTTTAATAAAACTTTTGAGCGCATCTTTGTCAATATTTATTACTTTTTGTTTATTTACTCTTTGTTTCTCTTAAATTCTAATTTATTCGCCTAAATCCTCTTGTTCGTATTTTTTTCTCAAAAACCCCTCTTGAAATTGCGAACCCCTTGTGATAATATTCATATTAATGATACATAGTTTTTAAAACTACATTGTATGATATTTATATGGATTTTAATTTTTTAACCGGATATACAACCTTTCAAATCGTGTGAATGCAATGTTTTGAAAAGCTGCAATTCCATTCAGGATAAGAAAAATTATTTTCACTTATCCATTTATGTATTCTCAGAATCTTTCTGTATTCTTTTTTGCAAGAAAAATTCCAGAAATGCATATTCTATAACAGGAGGTTATCATTATGAACAAAACAAATAAAAAGTTTAAAGATCCCGGCAGTGCCATTACTCATTTAATCGCTATGATCGGTGCAGTTATCTGTGCTTTTCCACTTATCGGCAAAGCAGTACACACGAATAATTCCATCGTTGTTTTTGCCATGAGTGTATTTATCAGCAGCATGATTCTTCTTTACGGAGCAAGCACCCTTTACCATTCTTTGGATATTTCAAAAAAGGTAAATCTTTTCTTCCGAAGAATCGATCATTCCATGATTTTCGTGCTGATTGCCGGTTCCTACACACCAGTTTGCTTACTGGCACTCGATAGAAAGCAGGGAATTCCACTACTTGTCCTTGTATGGGCTACTGCAATCATCGGCATTATCATAAAGATATTCTTTATTAACTGCCCACACTGGGTAAGCTCTATCATCTATATCGGAATGGGCTGGACATGTGTACTTGTCTTCAAGCCACTCCTTGCCAATCTGCCAGCCAGTGCATTTGCATGGCTCCTTGCCGGAGGCATCATTTACACTATCGGCGGTATTATCTACGGATTAAAGCTTCCGATTTTTGATAAGCTTCCAAAGGACTTCGGCAGCCACGAGATTTTCCACCTGTTCGTTATGGGTGGAAGCATCTGCCATTTCATCTTTATGTATGCTTATTTGATGTAGGGTTGCTGCTACATTTTTTCAGTTATTGATAACAGGCTACATGACTATTAATTTATATCATATAAAAGGCTATCGTCCATATAGTTATCTAACCTCAAGATAACTTATAACACACTTTATATGATTAAATCAATAAAGATTCAGAAAAAGCTCGCTTCATTCACAGCTATCTCCCAAAACATCTTTAAAAAATGCTCTGGTGGCTACGAATAAGAGCGAGCTTCTTTTGTCTGGAAAGCTGCTTAATCGCATACTCCCTTTTCATCGCTTCCTGCTTCGTGTCATACTCCTCAAAATACACCAGCTCCACCGGGCGGCGGTTCTTCGTATACTTGGCACCTTTCCCACTGTTATGTGCTTCCAGCCTTTTCTTAAGATTATTCGTCCAGCCGGTGTACAGAGTTTCATCACTGCATTTTACAATGTATGTATAGTTTCCTTGATGTTGGTTTTGTTTGTCAGTTTCTTTCATTATCTTTTACCAATTATCGCTTTTCTATTGTTTTCTTTTTTACTTTTCTATTGTTTTATCCTTCTGCCTTTTTTATGATTTTCTTCTACAGTTTATCAATTCAAACTTTTTATTATTTCCTGCCACTACTTTTTATCGCAAGCACTTTATTATTTGATTCTTTACCCCAAAATATCCTATTATCTTTTGCTACTACCTCTTGTCATAATGAATTTTGTGATTTAGTATAACACATTTTTTCCTATCTGTACTTTCTTTTTGGGGAGCTCACTCTCGTAAACTCCCCTATTTTCATCAGCCGGAACAATCAGTAAATCATACAATATCGTAAAAATAGCAAAAACACAAAGTTAGTTATCAACATATAAAAAACGAGAAGGATACATGTTAGAAAATTCCGGCTGTATTTTTATAAGACTCATTTTTGCAAATTCCTTATCTTCACAACTATTCAGAAGTGATTTTCCTAAAATCATTTTTCTTCTGAATAGTTATTCATATTACTATATGCAATGGGAAATCGGACGTTCCTTATACTCGAAGATATTTCACTGGATTCACTGTCTTATCTTTATACGTCATCTTAAAAAATACATTCGGTCCTTCTAATACAAAAGACTTTGTTGGCTCTGCAACTGTTCCAAGAACATCGCCTTCCTGAATGTCATCCCCAATCTCATAGTCAACATTGTCCAGTTGTCCACAATACGCCTTATAGTAATTCCCAAGTAAAATCGTTACCACTTTGCCATAACGGTCGGTATCTTCAATATTGACAACTCTTCCATTCGCCGGAGAGACTACTTCCTCTCCAACCTTTGCTCCAACAATAATTCCATCATTGCAGGCATACTGATCAAGTGTTGTATAATACACTGTCGCATCCATACTGTAAGGGAGAATAATATTGCCCATTACCGGCCAGGTTAACTTTTTCTTTCCGTTATAATTGTATACCGAATCACCACTTGCTCCACTGTTTTCTGCGTTATTTCCTGCATTTTCTTTTGTTCCACTTATATTATTTTTCGTATTATTTTCATCTTTTGTATCTGCATCATCCTGTTCTGAAGAACTGTTTCGCCCTGAATTATTACTGTATTTTGTTCCTTCACCGTTATCCTCTGCATTGCTGTCTAATGTATCAGTCCCGTTCTGGCCTTCTGCTCCCGGCTCCACATCCATATCATTATTCGCTGCGGAATCCGCTGAATTTGTTGCTGAACCTGTATCATTCCCGGACACTGGACCAATTACATCGTTACTTTTCTCTGTTGTTTCTGTCTTTGTCTTGTTATCAGACTTGCCCCCATCGGCATTGCCTATTTTAATATTGTAGGCAGTAAGCACTGATAAGATTAAAAAAGCTGCAATCACCAAACTTGAAATATATTTTTTTTGGAATAAGTTATTTGGTCTTTTCATTTCATCACCTCTGGGTATAGTCTTTACCAGAAAAATGAAATTTATACATGGAATTTTGCTGCAGGCAATGAACAGACGAACCATTGCGACCCAATCCTAATTCTGTTGACATTGTTTTATCTTTATACATTTCGTGAAATGTTTCATAATCTTTATTATAAATAGAACGTATCATATCAAATACTATGCTGATATCCTGATTTCGAAAACAGAGACTTTCGCTTTGTCTTACCTGTATCAGATTCATTCTATAATCAGATACTAACGGCTTTAAATATTCTGGTATTACCAGCATATCTAGTAAATTAAATGGTCCGTCCCATTCTTTTTCTCCATAGTATATACATAAACTTATTACCGGATGCAGACGGTCATCCTTTTTTAACGCTGATTATTCTTCCAGAAAGTCTTTAGTATAGTGTCTGGTTTCACTTGATTTCTAACAGGCAATTCGACACCATCCTTTCCCTCTTATATACCTAATGGTTATTTACATTTATATATTACCATATTTTTCTTTATTTGTAAATATATTTATTCAAAAAATCCTGATTTGTGAGGCTGCAAATCAGATGAACTCCTGAAGATAAATCTCCCTCAAATCTTTCTCAAAATAAATTCTGAGTTTGCATAGTTAGCCAAAACACAGCCCTCTGGGAATGAAATAATCCTTATTTGTGGCCTCGGAGCAAGGTTTGGATACGAGCGTGTATAAGCGAGTATTCAA
>ENA-OPDI01000580-OPDI01000580.1-human-gut-metagenome-genome-assembly--contig:-NODE-580-length-37607-cov-9.779905_pt1 | contig 37607 bp, 28 predicted proteins | sample MGYA00241262_ERZ501504 | MGnify/ENA primary metagenome ERZ501504 (study PRJEB25962, sample SAMEA2042570) | human gut metagenome | biome: human gut; feature: human-associated habitat; material: faeces...
AGGCCCGCGCCGTCAATCGGCACGGAACCTCCCCGCTCGCTTTTCCCGATCGGTCGGCCGGGAATCAGCCCGTGTTCTGCAGGCCGGCAGCAACACCTGAAACGGTGCAGAGGATCAGATAGATGAATCCTGCCTGTTGGCTTTGCGAGAGCTCTTCCTTGTCCACCTTCTTGCGCAGCGACTTGAGCGCCAGCACCTGGGTGACGGACAGCGCGTCCACGTACGGGGAGCGGATGCGGATGGCCTGGCCGAGCACGTGACGGTGCTGCAGCGGCCACTTGTCGCCCACGATGGCCAGAACCCACTTGCGGGTGAGCTCCATCTCGTTGAGCACCTTCTCATTGAGGTCCTCGCGGTCGCCGAGGGCAAGGTACATCCTGGCGATGCGCTCATCCGTCTTGGCGATGGACATCTCGATGTTGTCGATGAACGTGGAGAACAGCGGCCATTCCTCGTAAGCCTGACGCATGGTCTCCAGATCGCCGAACTTCTCGCATGCGGTGCCGAGACCGTACCAAGCGGCCAGGTTGATGCGGGCCTGGGCCCAGGAGAAGATCCACGGAATCGTACGCAGGTCGTCGAGCGACTTGGCGCCGAGGCCACGCTTGGCCGGGCGGGAGCCGATCGGCAGCAGGCCGATTTCGGTCAGCGGCGTAACGATCGAGAACCACGGGGCAAAGCCGTCGGTGTTCAACAGGTCGAGGAAGCGGTTGTGCGCGGCCTCGTCGAGCTGAGCGGCCATGTCGGCATACTTCTCGGTCATCTCGGTGTTGCGCTTCTCCACGCTCGGCGCGGACTGCAGCAAGGTCGCCGCAGCCACGGACTCGACGTGGCGGATGGCCAGCACCGGGTTGCCGTAACGGGCGAAGATGACCTCGCCCTGCTCGGTGAGCTTGAAGCGGCACTTGACGGAACCGACCGGCTGGGCGAGCACCGCACGGTTGGCGGGGCCGCCGCCACGACCTACGGCGCCGCCACGGCCATGGAACAGGGTCAGATCGATGTCGTGCGACTCAGCCCACTTGGCAATGCGCTCCTGAGCGGAGTGCAGGGCCAGCGTGGCGGAGGTCGGGCCGGCGTCCTTCGAGGAGTCGGAGTAACCGAGCATGACCTCGAGCTTGTTGCCGGTGGCCTTCAGACGAGCCTGAACCTCGGGGATCTTGATCATTTCCTCGAGCACGTCCACCGAGTTCTGCAGATCCTCAAGCTGCTCGAACAGCGGGATCACGTCGATGGTGGGCACGTCCTCCGGGTGGGAGAAGGCCAAGCGGTTGAGCTCGTAGACATCCTTGATGTTCTGGGCACTCTTGGTGAAGGAGATGATGTAGCGGCGGGCGGCCTTGAGGCCGTTGCGCTTCTGGATGGCACCGAGGGCGCGGAAGGTGTCGAGCACCTCGTGCGTCATCGGCTGCAGTTCGCCGCGCTCGCCGTGCAGGCCGTGCTCGCGGATATCCGCAAGGGCGCGGGCGTGCACCACGGAGTGCTGACGGAACTCCATCTCCACCATGTGGAAGCCGAAGGTCTCGGTCTGCCAGATCAGATCCTGCAGCGGGCCGTAAGCGGAACGCTTGGCACCGGCGGCGGCCAGCGAACGCTGGACCACCTTGAGGTCGGCGAGGAAGTCGTCGCAGGAGTGGTACATGAGGTCGGCGTCGCGCTCGATGGTGTAGTGCAGACGGTCGGCCATCACCAGCATGACCGCGCGGTGCATCTCCTTGGTGGAGATCAGGGCGGCCTTGTCGGTCAGACGCTCGCTCATTTCCTTCTGGTGGCTCCAGAGGCTCTTGAGCTCGGCGCTCGGCGGCGTGGTCTCGGCTTCCATCGTGAGGTTGCGGCCCACGGTGCGGGTGGCTTGCTCAAGGGCGGCGATCACGTGATCGGAGAACTTGCGGGCCACGGCGCGGCTCACCTTGGCGGTGACGTTCGGGTTACCGTCGCGGTCGGAGCCGATCCAGCTGCCCGGGTGGAAGAACGCGGGGCAAGCGGGCTCGACGAGACCGGCCTTATCGCCCAGGACCCAGTCGTCGAAGCGACGGTAGACCTTGGGGATGGTGTTGAACAGCGTGTTGTCGAAGATGTCGAGAATCGTGTCCGCTTCCTCAACCGGGGTCGGCTTCTTCAGCGCGATCGGAGAGGTGCGGAACAGGGCGTCGATCTCGTTGTAGAGACGGCGCAGGCATTCCTTCTTATCCGAGCCGCCGAGGCGCTTGTACTCCTCAAGCAATTCGGAAACGCGGCGGATCTTGCCTTCCACGGCCTTACGACGGGCCTCAGTGGGGTGCGCCGTGAAGACGGGGTGGAATTCGAGCTGGTTGAGCAGTTCCTTGGCCTTGGCCGGGCCAGTCTCATTGATGAGCTGGTGGTAGGCGACGGTGAGCTCGTTGATCGGGTCGACCGCCTGGTCAACGGACACGTTGTTCTCGCGCTCGTGGAGCACGGAAACACGGTAGTTCTCCTCGGACAGGTTTGCCAGATGGAAATACGTGGCGAATGCGCGGGCCAGCAGCTGGGCGTCGTGCAACGTCATGTTGTCGATGACGTTCACGGCCTCCTTCAGACCATCCTGGTCGGGGTTCGGATCCTTCAGCTCGGCGAAATGCTCGGCGCTGGCCTCCACCGCGTAATGACGCACGGTGTCGAACGTAGACAGCAGTTCGGGGTTGTATTCGCCCAGTACGTTACGCAGGATCTCAAGACACAGATCCATGTCGTACTTCAGGCTTTCGGGAAGATCATGCTCCTCCGGGCCCTTTCGGCCGGTCCCGGTAGTGACGATGGCGGCGTCAGCGGGAGTGATCTGTTCTTCAGGTGTTGCCATATAACCTCCTTTGCCGAATAACAGGTTGCTCGGTCTACCGGTCGTCTGCGGCTCCTCCGCAGTTGTTGAGGCCAGTCGTTGCGAGCCCACAGCCCATATTCAACGTGGTTGTTGTGTGGGCAATAGTGTATCCCCGCGAAATCGCTATTTGCGTTACGGAGTCCATATAGTGCTCCAAGTTGTCCACCTATAGAGACCGAATATCGGACAGCATATGAGACACTGTCCGATTCGCGGAAGATTTGAGTACCTTACGATTGCTGGCGGGGAAGGCAGGGAGTAGTAATGAAGGATGTGAGCGAACAGAAGAAAAAAAGTGCGCCCGAAGCGAAAGGCGCAACGGCTGTACGTAAATTCCACACCCACTCCATTCCGCTGGACATGGAAGATATTGCGCGCGATTGGGAAAAACCGGTGGTGGACGCCGGTATCGCCGCCAAAGCCAGCGTGATTGTACGGGTCGGCATGCTGGACCTGGGAGCCGGCACCGGCTCCTTCCGCGTGCGTGAGATGATGCACCGCATCGCCTACCCGCTGGGCGTGCACGTACGCGCCGACGTGAACCTGACGGATATCGAGGCCACCTGCACGGATGGTCGTAACCGCATCACCGAAGTCGTGGATTTGCCGACCACCGGCGTGAACACCGAACGTATCTGGCTGCTGGAACATTTCGCCGACTGGTTCTCCGTGAATCTCGGCAAGGGGTCGATGTATCACGTCGATTCGCAACTGTCCGATGGCGTGGTCAAGCATTTGGACGAACGTGACGCTTCGCAGTATTCTGCCGATCTGGCCAAGCGCCTGCGCGAACGTGCCAAGGCCGAGGCTGAGGCGGCCAACGGCAGCGTGGACGAGGCGCTGGATCTTGCGTTGAAAACCAAGGTACTCGTGACCTCCGTGGCCAAGTCCTTGGATGATGACAATGAAGAAGCCCACCGACTTTTGGCGGACAGCGCGGAAGTCACTCCGGTCGAAGACAAAGCGGCCGAAGAGAAGGCCTACGACGATGCCGAAGTGTTTACCGGTGACTCCAATGAGTCGGTTGAATCGGCGAACGCGGCGAATGCCGAGGCGGGCGCTGAGGGCGCGGCGGCGAACGGCGCAACCGCCGAAAGCCCTGCTGCAAGCAGTACGAAGCGCAAGAATCGCGTGCCCAAGGAATACGCCGAACACTTCAACGAGCGCTCCGACGAAGAGAAGGCCAAGGGCGGTATCACCGTGCGGCAGGCGCACGAGCGACTCGATCTGATTGAGCGCCGCAAGCCGCTGTACAAGCCGTGGTTCTCCGGTCTGGCCTCCGCCCTGGCCTGCGCGGCCTTCGTGTTCCTGCTCGGCGGTGGCCCATACGACATGATCGGTGCGTTCGTGGGCGCGGGCCTTGGCCAGTGGATGCGTCGCCGGCTGTTTGCATACCATCTGAACCAGTTCTTCGTCACCTTTGTGTGCGTGGCCGCGGCGGCGCTCGCCTGCACCGGCACCCTGCGACTCATCGGCATTTTCGACCCAGTCGCGCTCTCGCACGATACGGCCTACATTGGCGCCATGCTGTTCGTGATCCCCGGTTTCCCGCTCATCACCGGCGGACTCGACATGGCGAAAATCGACTTCCCCTCGGGCATCCAGCGCGTGGCGTACGTGCTGTGCATCATCCTGATGGCCACGCTGGCAGGCTGGGCCGTGGCCGTGATGGTGCACCTGCACCCGGAAGGCTTTGAGCCACTGGGGCTTGACCCGTGGGTCAACGGATTGCTGCGATTCGTGGCGGCGTTCGTCGGCGTGTGGGGCTTCTCCGTGCTGTTCAATTCGCCGCAGCGCATGTGCCTGACCGCCGCCCTGATCGGTGCGATCACGGACACGCTGCGCTTGGAATTGCAAGACTTCAACGTGGCACCCGAGATGGCTACCTTCATCGGCGCGTTTCTGGCGGGCATTCTGGCATCGGTGTGGCGTTCATCCGTGCGGCGTGGCTGGCTACCGCCGCACCTCGGCTACCCGCGCATCTGCCTGACCGTGCCGTCGATCGTGATCATGGTGCCCGGTCTGTATATGTATCGTGCCATGTGGTACCTCGGCAGCTTCCAGACCATGAATGCGCTGGACTGGGCGTTCCGTGCGTTCATGGTGATTATCTGTCTGCCGATCGGCTTGGCGATGGCCCGCGTGGTGACCGACAAGTCCTGGCGCTACGACATCTGACCGTCATCTTGGCTCTCCTCAGGTGGGGGGAGCTCGGATAAAACAGCGTCTCAGTATGGAAACGGTGGAAGGTGCTTGAGCCCTTGTATCCACTACCATCAGGCGAAGTGCGTTGCGGCCGTATTCACGGCTGTGACGGTCTGTATGACGCCGCTCCGGCGTCAATCGCATATCAGCACATAGTTCTGCCATGGCGGTAGCCGCTTGGCGTCATGATTGAGGAGGGGCGCAGTTGGCCAACGATTTCTGGATTCTGCTGGCCATGGTCATCTATTTTGCGGCCATGCTGTCCATCGGATTCATCTACTCCAAACGCTCCAACTCCTCCTCCAAGGAATACTTTGCGGGCGGGCGCGGCGTGGGGCCGTGGCTCACGGCCCTGAGCGCCGAAGCCTCCGACATGAGCGGCTGGCTGCTGATGGGCCTGCCGGGCCTGGCCTACTTCACTGGTGCGGCCGACCCGATGTGGACCGCCGTCGGACTGGCGCTCGGCACCTATCTCAACTGGAAGCTTGTGGCCCGGCGACTGCGCCGCTACTCGGTAGTGACCGACGATGCCATCACCATTCCTGACTTCTTCGCCAAGCGTTTCCATGACAAGAAGGGCGTGATCTCCACCATCGCGGCCGTGATCATCCTGGTGTTCTTCAGCGTGTACGTGGGCAGCTGCTTCGTGACCGTGGGCAAGCTGTTCGCCACGTTGTTCGGTTTCGACTACCACGTCATGATGATCATCGGCGCGGTGGTCGTGTTCGTCTACACCGTGGTGGGCGGCTACTTGTCGGTGGTGATGACCGACTTCATTCAAGGCATGCTCATGTTCTTCGCGCTCGCGGTGGTGTTCATCGGCACCGTGGCCAGCGCGGGCGGTGTCGACAACACCGTGGAATTCCTGCGTGCCATCCCCGGCTACCTGTCCGGCACGCAGGTGGCCGCGCCCAAGCTGGACCCGGCCACCGGCCAGCAGCTCGTCGAGGCGGGCAAGGCCGTGTTCGGCGCGCCCTCCGACTACGGCATCATCACCATCATCTCCATGCTGGCGTGGGGCCTGGGTTACTTCGGTATGCCGCAGGTGCTGGTGCGCTTCCTGTCCATCCGCAGCGTGGAAGAAGTGCGCAAGTCCCGAATCATCGCCACCTCCTGGTGCGTGATTTCGCTGGGTTGCGCAGTGTGCATCGGCTTGGTGGGGCGTGCGATGATGCCCACCGAACTGCTGACCTCCACCGATGCGGAAACCATCTTCATCGTGCTGGCGCAGACCCTGCTGCCGAGCTTCATGTGCGGCGTGGTGGTCTCCGGCATTTTCGCGGCCTCGATGAGCTCCAGCTCCTCGTATCTGATCATCGGCGCTTCGGCCATGGGCGAGAACATCTTCCGCGGGCTGCTGCACCGCAAGGCCACCGACAAGCAGGTCATGATTGTGGCCAGGGTCACGCTGGTGGTCATGTTCCTGTTCGGCATTCTGGTGGCATACGACCAGAACTCGTCGATCTTCCAGGTGGTGTCTTACGCGTGGGCCGGGCTTGGTGCCTCATTCGGCCCGTTGATGCTGTGCTCGCTATACTGGCGTCGCGCCAACAAGGCCGGCGCCGTGGCCGGCATGCTGTCCGGCACGGCGGCCGTGCTGATCTGGCACAACCTCGTCAAGCCCTTGGGCGGCGTATTCGCCATCTATGAGCTGCTGCCGGCGTTCATCATTTCGCTGCTGTTCATCGTGGTGGTTTCGTTGCTGACCGCCAAGCCGAACAAGCGCATGCTCTACGAATTCGACCACTACATGGACGATCCGCTGCCCGGCACCCTGCCGTCCGGCACCGTGCTCGTCGACGAGCCCATGGAAGCCATGGAGTCCGAGGTCCGCAGCGGCAAATGACACGTGCCTGCTGTGCGGTCGGCTCGTATGGCAGAGGAGTGGCTTTTTTGTGGTTCGGCAGGAACCATTGAGGCCAAAACGGACTTCGAGGGGCTGATTTGACGTTCTGGAGAGATCTACTTCCGTTTCAAGGGGCTGATGCCTGAGTAGACGCGGCTCCAAAACGGCGGAATGGCGTTGACGTAAGGGCATTGATACACGTGGTCTACCGGATGATCAGCCCCTTGAAACGGAAGTAGACCTCCGGCGGAGGCCAAATCAGCCCCTTGAAATGGGTTTTGAATACCGTAGCGCGGTGCGGACGGTGCGGACTGACTCTACCGGGCTTATTATTCCTGCGTCGTCGGAATAATTGGCAGCAGAGGCTCGAATTTCAGCCGTTTGTACAGTGGAATACGGCGTAGCTTTCGGACATCGCTAATTTGCTGGGTAGTTTGCCGCATCGTGAGCTGGACCGTTTTGCCCGTAACCTCCTGTATCCTTTCGGCAACTCTTCGGGCAAGGGCCTCTTCTCCCGCTTCGTCGCCAATATCTAATTTGGTGACTTGAATGTACTTCCAGCCAGCATCTTCGATCATCTGGCGGCGTCTCGCGTCATTCAGCCATTGCCCGGCATGATGAGAGCCTTCGTATTCGATACATATCTTGAATTCAGGGTATGCAAGATCGAGATATATGGGTCTGGTGTTGTTTCCTACGAATATTGGATAATTCACCTGCGGGCAATTCAGACCGTATTTCAAGAGAACCAAACGAGTTCGTGTTTCCATGGAGGAATCTGTGCCCGCGCGCGCCAAAAGTAGGGCGCGACGGCATTTGTTATACCCGCGGAACAAATACGAATTGGTGCCATTCTCTTTGTCGGCTCGCACCTGGGCCTCGGCCTCATCGAGATACAGAGAAAGGGCGTCGATGGTTGTTCTGCAGAGCCTTCGATCTCGTCGCATCATGGAATCAGCGAGAACGATGAGTTCTTCAAGTTCGAGATACGTGGAGAACATGGCCCATGTGCAAGCTGGTGAAGTGCATGTGAATTGTCCCTCGATTATGACCGTGTCTAGTGGAAAAGGCCATACAACCACTTTGACCCCCACAATGTGCCGTTTGTCATTGGCGTGTGGAACCGCAACAATGGTTGTAGTTGCAAGGCCTCTGTGTTTGCTTGATATGCGGGGTACTTCAATTGACAAAAGCTCCAACGCTGTTGTCAGGGCATAGGGTGGGCGCCATGCGCTTCGTCGTTGAACATCTGCGCACGTCTGCATTCGTTGGTACTTCTGCATTGTCAGCTCGGTCAATGCCGTTGAGCTACCCATGATGATCACCCCTTCGTGATGTTCGCTTTGTCCTCGCAGTGTAGAGTCCGGCTACCGGCCCTGTCTACCGCCCCAATTTTTCGGTGGATAAATGTGGATAAGTCGGTGGATAAACTATGGGTGTTCATCGCAGTTGCAGGCCATCCCGCAATTACATGGAACGTAGGGGTTTGCAGGCAGCCAGCGGGAATCGCCGTCGACGGCGCGATTCAACTTGGACGAATCTCCATGGCGTTCATGCAAAGGTGGCATGATGGCCGGTATGAGTAGCTTGGTGCGTATTGTCAATGCCGGTGTTCCGGGGTCTCAGGACCGCGTGGATGTGGTGCTTCGCGATGGGGTTGTTGCGTCTGTCGGCCCTGCTGGAACGGTCTCGGCTTCGGACAGCACGATGCAGACTAAGGCGCATACGACATCGTTGGAATACGCGACGAATGCCATTGCTTCTGGCAGCGTCTCAATCCCAACGTCGGCCGCCGCACCCGCCGACGAAACCACCATCGACGCCGACGGCCTGTGGGTTATTCCCGGCCTGTGGGACTGCCACACGCACTTCACGCAATGGGCTAAGACGCTGGGCCGACTGGACCTCATCAATGCCCGTTCCGCCGCCGAAGCGATGGACATGTTGCGCCGTCATCTGGATGAGCGCCGCGCCGCCGACACGCTTGACCCAGATGCCTTCGTGGTGGGCATGCGATTCCGTCACTCGCTGTGGGCCGACGACGAGCAGCCCACACTGGCCGCAATTGACGCCGTGACCGGCGAACAGCCGGTGGCCCTCTCCAGCGCGGACATGCACTGCGGATGGGTGAATTCCGCCGCGGCCCGCAGGCTTGGCGTACATGTGGACGAATCCGGTCTGGTCGGTGAACTCGAATGGTTCAACGCCTACACCGCCTTCGACAAGGCGCCGGGCGCTGCTGAAGAGACTGACCGTCTGCTGCGCGAGGCCGAACAGGACGCCGCAAGCAAGGGCGTGGTGGGCATCCGCGATTATGAAATGGCCGAAAACATCGATACATGGATCAATCGTTTCGCGGCCGGCATTAACGGTTTGCGCGTGGACGCCGGTGTATACCCCGAGCGGTTGCGAGCCGCCATTGACGCGGGTTGGCATACCGGCAAGGAATTGCCGGGCAGCGCCGGGCTTGGCCATGTGGGCGCCATGAAGCTCATCTCGGACGGATCGCTCAACACCCGCTCCGCCTACTGCTCCACGCCGTATTCGGGCATCGAGCCGCTGACGTATGGCACGCTGAGCTACACGCCGCAGCAAATCGAAGACTATATGCGCCTAGCCACCGAGCATGGCTTCGACATTGCCTGCCACGCCATTGGCGACGAAGCGAACACCATTGCGCTCAACGCAGTCGCCGCCACGCACGCACATGGATCGATCGAGCATGCGCAGATGCTCAAACCCGTCGATATCCCGCGTTTCGCCGAGCTGGGGCTCACGGCCAGCATCCAGCCGCAGCACGCCATGGATGACCGCGACGTCATCACCCGTTTCTGGGCCAACCCGGCCGGCATCCCTTATCCGTTCAGGGCCCTCCACGACGCCGGTACCACGCTGCGCATGGGCTCGGATGCGCCCGTGGCCCCGCTGGACCCGTGGCTGGCCATTTCCGCCGCCGTGCTCGGCACCGAAAGCTCTGACCGCGAGCCGTTCCAGCCCGAGCAGTGCCTCGATGTGCATACCTCGCTGGCAGCCTCGACCGCCACTGGCCGTGACCGCCTTGCATCCGGCGACCCGGCCGATGTGGTGTTGCTGGACGCCGACCCATACGCCGCCGATACTCCGGAAGCCATGCGCGCTATGCCGCAACACGTCGTAATGACATTGCTGTGCGGGGAGCGTACGTATTGATGCAAGCCATCGGCATGAAGTGAACAGAGGTCCGTCTTGATAGCCGCGTTGCACGGAAAAACAAGAAATCCGCCCCTCGAAGTGAAGATAGGACACAGCAGACGCCGCAATACAAAAACGCCGTGTCAGTTGCCCAGTTGGGGCTGACACGGCGTCTTGCTACGAGCGGCGGGAAAATCAGTACTTCATGCCCATGGCCTCGCGCACCTGGTCGAGGGTCTCCTCGGCGATGGCGTTGGCGCGCTTGTTGCCGTCGTGCAGGATGTCACGAATGGAATCCATGTCCTTGGCCAGCTCGGCGCGGCGCTCGCGGTGCGGGGCCAGGAACTCGTTGACTGATTCGATGACGTATGCCTTGAGCGCGCCGGCGCCGGAATCACCGATCTCCTCGGCGATGTCCTTCGGGTCGCGGCCGGTCACCAGGCCGGCGGTGGTCAGCAGGGCGGAGACCTGCGGGCGGGCAACCGGGTCGAAGGTGATGCGGCGCTCGGAATCGGTCGGGCTCTTCTTGATGAGCTTGGCGGTTTCCTCGGCGGTGGCGCCCAGCATGATGGAGTTGCCGTACGACTTGCTCATCTTGCGGCCGTCGAGACCCGGAATCTCCGGTGCCTCAGACAGAATGGCGGCCGGCTCCGGGAACACCGGGTTCTTCTTGGCGTAACGCTCGTTGAAACGGCGGGCGATGGTGCGCGTGATTTCCACGTGCGGCAGGTTGTCCTTGCCGATCGGCACGACATTGGCCTTGCAGAAGAGGATGTCGCACGCCTGATGCACCGGGTAGGTGAGCAGCAGACCGGTCAGCGCGTGGCCGGACGCCTCCATCTCGGACTTCACGGTCGGGTTGCGGTGCAGCTCGGCCTCGGTGACCAAGGACAGGAACGGCAGCAGTAGCTGGTTCTCGGCCGGCACGGCGGAGTGGGTGAACATCATGGTCTTGTTCGGATCGATGCCGGCGGCCATGTAGTCGAGCACCAGGTTCAGCACGTTGTCTTGGATGTGCTCGGTGGTGTCGCGGTCGGTGATCACCTGGTAGTCGGCGATGATGATGTTCGTGTTGACGCCGCGCTCCTGCATGGCGACACGCTCACGGATCGAGCCGAAGTAGTGGCCGAGGTGCAGCCGGCCGGTCGGGCGGTCGCCGGTCAACATGGTGAAGGACGACGGCTTGGCCTCCAGCTTGGCGAGCGTTTCGTCCGAACGCTTTTTGGCCGCGAGGAAGCTCGCGCTCATCTCATTGCCTGCCGCTGTCAGTTGCTGCTCGTCGGTCATGCGAAAATCCTTTGAATATGCCCTAAATAAACGCTTTTTATGGTAAAAGTGTGAGCCGACAACGAACAAGCCACTATTAGTGGTACTCTCTATTGTTGATGAATCGAACAGCACAGTAATCGCAGGGGGTCAGATGGGCCGCGGACGTCAAAAAGCAAAACAGCAGAAAATTGCCCGAAAGCTCAAGTACCTGACCACCGATACCGACTACGATGAGCTGGCAAAAGAGCTGAGCGAGCAGGAGCCGGGAATGGGCTCTCCTGACCCGTTCGCCGACATCGATGACCAGTATGCGGACAAGGATGTGGATTCCGCTGCTGATGACCACGCTTCCGGTGCCGCCGAGGCAGCTCCCGCTACGCAGGAGGATGACCTCGACGAGTACGCCAAGTGGGCTGCCGAAGCCGCCGCAAAGGCGACCAGCGGCGAGTTCCCGGCCTCCGCGCCTGCCGCACCGAAGCCGGCCCCGCGCAAGCCGATTCCGATGCCCATGCCTTCCGCGCTCAAGCCCAAGAAGAGCTGAACGCCGGTCTTCTCGTAATAATCCCCTTGTGCTTGGTTGAGCACAAGGGGATTTGTGGTTATGGCTGATGGTGCCGCCGCTGGTGGCTTACTTACGCTTCGCGCCTCACAGCGGCAGCAGGTCGCTCAGGTCGTCGCGCTCGCCGACCGCGCTGATGTGGCCGGCGTCCTTTTCCTCTGCCCATGTGGTGATGCCGCAGGCCAGCCGCAGCCAGACTTCCGGGTCCAGCTCGATGACGTCCGGCGGGGTCAGGTTATGCGGGTCCGATTCCGGGCCGTCCAAGATTTTGACCGCCCCCCACGGCGCGACACGCACCTCCACGCCAGGGCCGGGTGCGCGCCGCTCCAGCAGAAACAGCGAGTAGCGCACGGCCATCGCCCACACCGGGCGTGGCAAGACAGGGGAGACGGTCAGACGATGTGGTGTGTTGTCCGCCAGCTCCCGGGCCGCGGCACGCCATTGCACCAGCGCGTCATGCCCGCGTTTCAGGTCTTTTTCAAGAATTACTGCCATGTATCCCATCATGGCACCGGAGCCGGAAGATCTTCCATAATGCAAACGATGGCATACGGTGTGATGCGGAATATCGGGGCATGTGCTACGCTCTAAATGAGAACGTATGCAAGAACGCTCCGCCATCGTCGTTACGGAGAGTTCATGCTTACGTTTGTGCGACGATACCTATCGCGCGGCATAATAAACACGGGCACTTATCCCGGAAGGAAAGTCAGAATGACCGAAATCACCGCACCGAAGTCTCCTGTCACGGCGGAACAATTCGCCGACGAGATTCGTGAACAACTGAAATACACTCAGAACGTCACCACCGAGCAGGCTACCCCTGCTGACGTGTATGTCGCCGCATCCAAGGCCGTGCGCAACCACCTTGCCGACTCCTGGTTCAAGACCCAGGCCGACACCGTGAACGGCAACACCAAGGCCGTCGGCTACCTGTCCGCAGAATTCCTGATGGGTAAGCAGCTGCGCAACGCGCTGCTCAACGCCGGTCTGACCGAGCAGTTCGACAAGGCCGTGGAAGCCCTCGGCTTCAAGGTCCAGGACGTCGTCGACGCCGAATACGAGCCGGGCCTCGGCAACGGCGGCCTCGGCCGTCTGGCCGCCTGCTTCATCGACTCCCTCGCCTCGCTGGGCGTGCCGGCCTTCGGCTACGGCATCCAGTACAAGTACGGCATCTTCAAGCAGGAGTTCGACAAGGACGGCAAGCAGGTCGAAACCCCGGACTACTGGCTGGCCAACGAAGAGCCGTGGGGCCACATCGACTACAACCGCGACCAGAAGGTTTCCTTCGGCGGCAAGGTCGTCGAGAACGCCGACGGCACCAAGACCTGGCAGCCCGCATGGTCCGTGCGCGCCGTGCCGGTGGACTACCTGGTCCCCGGCTACAAGTCCGGCCGCGTGAACACCCTGCGCCTGTGGAGCGCCAAGAGCTACGACGAGTTCGATCTGCTCGCCTTCAACCGCTCCGAGTACATGGAAGCCGTGACCCCGCAGGTCAAGGCCGAGAACATCTCCAAGATTCTCTACCCGGAAGACTCCACCAAGGTCGGCAAGGAACTGCGCCTTGAGCAGCAGTACTTCTTCGTCTCCGCCTCCCTGCACGACGCCATCCGCGTCTTCTACCCGGGCCAGGACAAGCCGGATCTGACGACTTTCCCGAACAAGATCGTCTTCCAGCTCAACGACACCCACCCGGTGATCGGCATCCCCGAGCTCATGCGCATCCTCATCGATGAGTACGGCTACGACTGGGATACCGCGTGGTCCATCACCACCAAGACCTTCAACTACACCTGCCACACCCTGCTGCCGGAGGCCCTTGAGGTCTGGCCGGCCAGCCTGATCGGCGAGCTGCTGCCGCGTCACCTTGAGATCATCGAGAAGATCAACGCGCAGTTCGAGGACGAGCTCAAGTCCAAGGGCGTCGACAAGAACACCATCAAGGACATGGCCATCTACACTGGCGACGCCGTGCGCATGGCCTACTTGGCCACCTACGGCGGCTCCCACGTCAACGGCGTGGCCGAGCTGCACTCCCAGCTCCTGAAGGACGTCACCCTCAAGAACTTCTCCGACGTCTACCCGGACAAGTTCACCAACGTGACCAACGGCGTGACCCCGCGTCGCTTCGTCAAGCTCGCCAACCCGCGCCTGTCCGACCTCATCACCGAGGGCCTGGGCACCGACAAGTGGGTCGCCGATCTGGAACTGCTCAAGGGCCTCGAGCCGCTGGCCAAGGACGATGAGTTCGTCAAGAAGTTCGCCGCCGTCAAGAAGGCCAACAAGCACGCATTCGTGGGCTTCGCCAAGGACCACTACGGCATCGATATCGACGAGAACACCCTGTTCAACACCATGGTCAAGCGTCTGCACGAGTACAAGCGCCAGTCTCTGAAGATTCTCGCCGTGATCTCCACCTACGCCGACATCAAGTCCGGCAAGGTCAAGGCCGAGGACATCACTCCGCGCACCGTGTTCTTCGGTGCCAAGGCCGCTCCGGGCTACTACCTGGCCAAGATGACCATCGAGCTGATCAACAACGTTTCCCGCGTGATCAGCAGCGATCCGGCCGTCAAGGGCAAGCTCGCCGTCCACATGCTGCCGAACTACAACATCGAGATGGCCCAGAACCTCATCCCGGCCACCGAGCTTGACGAGCAGATCTCCCAGGCCGGCAAGGAAGCTTCCGGTACCGGCAACATGAAGTTCGCTCTGAACGGCGCCCTGACCGTGGGTACGCTGGACGGCGCGAACGTCGAGATTCGTGAGCGCGTCGGCGCCGACAACTTCTTCCTCTTCGGCATGACGGTCGACGAGGTGGAAGCCCAGTACGCCAACGGCTACAATCCGGCCAAGTACTACGAGGCCGATCCGCGCCTGAAGCAGGCCATCGATCTGGTGGCCGACGGCACCTTCTCCAACGGCGACCGCAACGCCTACTCCCCGCTCGTGGCCGACTGGCTGACCAAGGACTGGTTCATGACCTTGGCCGACTTCTCCGCCTACATGGACATCCAGTCCGAGATCGAGGCCCTCTACGCTGATGAGCTCGAATGGAACCGCAAGGCCCTGCTCAACGTGGCCAACTCCGGCTACTTCAGCTCCGACCGCTCCATGGAAGACTATTTGGAACGTATCTGGCACACTGCTCCTCTGGCTGACTGAGTGAGCGAGTTGCTAGCGTGCGGTTTTCACGAAATCAGCCTTGACTTCGTGAAAACCGTACGCTGAGTTGGAGTAAGCGTGCGGTTTTCACGAAATGAACCTTGATTTCGTGAAGAACGTACGCTGAGCGCGACTCAGTGTACGGTTTTCACGAAGTAGGGCTTTATTTCGCGGAAACCGTACGCTGACTGAGCTACCTCTAGCCCCCTCTGATGAGGGGGATGTCAGCGAAGCTGACTGGGGGAGAGACTTCTCCCAGACGCCCAAGACATACAAGAAAGCCCCGCAATGATATATCGATCGACGATATATCATTGCGGGGCTTTCTTGTGTTGAAAGAAGAGAGGGGGTATCAGGCCTCGGCCGGAGCTTCGGCTGCGGGCTTGTCCTCATCCTCGGCCTTATTCAGACCCAGGTCGACCGGCGAGGAGCTGTTCTCCCACGGCTCCTCCCACGGATCGTAATCCGGGTTCTGCTGCTTGTAGATGTACAGGCCAACAAGCGCGGCGAGCAATCCGCCGAACAGCAGCGCGAAGAACTTCCAACCGTTAGAAGACTTGTTCTCCATGACGGCTCCTTTCCCTAGGGATCGTCTGGTCGGTATGCCCATTCAGACCGACTCTGCTCCCTATTCTAGGCCGCTGTTTGTGACGATTGGGTGGAATGACATTCGTGGGCGATTCATCCGCGCCCGTCTGCCCTTGGCCGGCTCGGCATCTTCGCGGCGCGTGGAACGCATCCGAGACCTTCGATACAGTGGGCTGCATGCATATTCCTACACAACGGGAGATTCGATACCAGTGGGAGCGCGGTGGTCCGGTGATGACCTGGGCGCTGATTGTTGCGTGCGTGGCAGTGTGGCTACTGGAGGTATTGCTGGGATTTATTGCCCCGGGCCTGAGGGCTTGGTTGATGTACCTCGGCATGGCGGCTCCGGTCAGACTGGTGGCTGAGCCGTGGACGCTCATCACCTCGATGTTCCTGCATGCGCCGAACTCGCTATTGCATATCCTGTTCAACATGATTGCCCTGTATTCCGTGGGCCCAGTGCTGGAACGAATGATCGGCCACTGGCGGTTCTTGGGACTGTATGTGATTTCCGGCCTTGGCGGCTCTCTGGGACTTATGGTGTGGGCTGCGGTGGCTCCGGGAGGCATCGGCTGGCAAATGGCAGCCTATGGGGCTTCTGGAGCCTTATTTGGCCTGTTTGCATCATTGCTGGTGGTATATCGCCGTATCGGCGCCGATATCCGCTCCATGTTGATCTGGATGGCGGTGAACTTCGCCTTGCCGTTCGTGGTCGGTGGCGTGGCGTGGCAGGCGCATGTCGGCGGCTTTGTAGTGGGTGGAATACTCACATGGCTGCTGGTGGGTGGTGTGCCGGCGTGGCGCGGTAAAAGCCTGAAATGGCGCATGCAGGTGTACGGCTGGGCCATGGTGGTGCTGGTCATTGCGTTGATTCTGTTGTGCAATATGGCCAATCCTTACGGGTGGATGAGTTTCGGCTCCCTGCACTGATATGGCTTGATATGGCTTGATATGGCTTGATATGGCTGTAAAAAAAAACGATTGATGCCGGGTATTGCGGAACATGCAGTGCCCGGCATCAATGTATGTGCGGAAAGCGACGATGTGGATATTAGCGATGTGGATATCGTCGTTCGGCGAGTGGGTGTGTGCCGTATGAAGATATCCACAGTAATGAGATGCGCGCAATGACGAGTTATCCACGATAATGAGTTATCCACAATGGTGACTTGTGCACAAGTGTGTAGAAAAGTGCATAAGACTGTGGATAACTTATGTGGATAAGTTAGGAATGCCGCGGTATTATTGGGTTTGTTGCAGTGGATAACTCGGGTGTATAACTGTTCCCTCGCTGTGGCGATGTATGCCAAGCCAAAGTTATGCACGAGATATACACCGAGAAACGCCGCTTATCCACCACTTATCCACATGGTTTTCCACATTCGGTGGAAAACTACATGGGTGTAATTCATCCACAGGCTGTGGATAACGTAGTGGATAAGTCGTGGATAAGTGGTGGATAGCTGTGGATGAACAGGCTAAGGCACGAAAAAGGCCGACCTCCGCATACGGGAGGTCGGCCTTTCTCATAAGAATTAAGGACAACCTAACGATAGAAAAAAACAATCTACCGATAGATAAGCGCAACGAGCCGGAACTCAGCGCCATCCCATCGTCATCAGGAATCCGATCATGATCAGGGCGAAGCCGATGCCGAGGTTCCACGCACCGATGTTCGGAATCGGCCAGGAACCGGACGGGGAGAGGTAGTACACCACGCACCAAATCAGGCCGATGATCATAAACGCGCAGAACAGCGGCACGAACCAACGCGGGTTCGACTTGGTGCCCTTAATGGTTTCTTCAACGCGCTTGGTGTTCTCCGCCTGGCGGTTCATCATACGCTGCATCTGCGGGGTCAGCGTGGCCTTATCGGCAGTGGCGTTGAGCACGGCCTGCACCTGCTCCATATTCACGCCGTAAGCCGCGCCTTCCTCGGCAGAAGCGTTCTCTGCGTTCTGCTCGGTGTCTTTGCTGGCGGTCTCGTCAGCAACGGTGCTGGATGAGGTCTCGCTCTGCCAGTCCTTCTGGTTGTTCGAGTCGGTTTCGTGCAGCTCTTCGTCAGCCATCAGCATAGTCTCCATTCAATAGGCTAAAAGTCATAATAGTGGCTACACTCGAAAGCGGCGACCAGAGTCGGCAAGAAGACAGGAAATTCATGGCCAGACATGTAGGTAAGCACGGTGCACGGCACTCCCTATGGGGTGGTGTCGCGGTATTCGTCGTCATTGCCTTGACCGGTTTTCTGCTGAGCACCAACGTGAGGGTCAATCGTACGGTTGCCGTCACCAACGATACGGCTGATCTGGTGGAGCAAGGCGTGGACGAGGTCAACCAGCTGCAGCAGGACGTCAGCGATCTGACCGAACAGGTCGCCAATCTTACGGACGCGCTCAAGGCCGATGGCACCGATGGCACCGACAGCACACAGAACCAAGGCAAGGACTCCAGCAATGTGGATTCCAGCCTGATGCTGCCCGCGCTCAGCGGCAGCGGCGTAACGGTAACGCTGGATGATTCTCCGTTGTGGGAGAACGCAGTCAACAACAACGGCACGACCGCCAATATCAACGATTACGTGATCCACCAGCAGGACGTCGAATCGGTGGTGAATGCCTTGTGGGCCGGCGGTGCCGATGCGCTGATGATTATGGATCAGCGGGTGCTGTTCAATTCGGCGGTCATCTGTTCCGGCAACGTGCTGTCGTTGCACGGTAAGAAATACTCGCCGCCGTTCACCATTTCCGCGATTGGTGACCCTCAAAGACTTCGCGCAGCGTTGAACGACTCCGAAGCCATTACCATTCTTAAGCAATATGTGACCGCGTTTGGCATTGGCTACAAGGTGGAGAATGCCGAGGACCTTCAGTTCCCCGCTACCGCCGCCTTGCTGCAGCAGTTGAAATATGCCACGGTCGATACGTCAAAGACCACAGATGAGGAGCAGACTCAGCAATGAGACACGGCAGGCACAACAGCGGCGTACCGGCGCCCATTGATCTCGCGTCCGTGTCGGACGTACAGCCCTTCCCCGAGGACGATGCCGCACGAATGGCGGCAGACCCGGCCAACGCCAGTAGGGCAAGGTCCCGTCGTGCCGCAGTACGCGGCGCGTCTTCGCCCCAGCGGAGCCCGGCCTGGCAGGCACTCGGCATCTGCGCCGAACTGCTGATTACCGCTGCCGTGATTTGCGCCCTGTACATCGTCTGGCAGATGTGGTGGACCGGTGTCGAGGCGGAGCGAGCCCAGAACGAAACCACCCAGTCCGTCGACTGGAGCGACCCCAGCAACAACGGGGGAACGGTCACCATCGCCAAAGCCCAGGAGGGCGATGCGCCGGTACAGCCGAAAGACGCGAAATATGGCGACTTGATTGCGCAGATCTACATTCCGCGCTTCGGCTCCCAATGGCACCGCAACATCGTGGAAGGCACCACGCTCGAGCAGCTCAATCGCCACGGTCTGGGCCATTACGACACCACCCAGATGCCGGGGCAGGTCGGCAACTTCGCCGTCGCCGGCCACCGCAACGGCTACGGGCAGCCGTTGGGCGATGTGGACAAGTTGCAGGAAGGCGATCCCATCATCGTTCGTACCAAGGATTACTGGTACGTCTACCACTACACCCGGTACGAGATTGTACTGCCCACGGACGTGCATGTGATCGCCCCCAATCCGGAAGACTCCACTGCCAATCCCACCAAACGCATGATCACACTGACCACCTGTGAGCCGAAATACTCCACCCCCACCCATCGATGGATCAGCTATGGTGAGTTGGCGTACTGGGCCAAAGTGTCCGATGGTGTGCCCAAAGAGCTGGCTACTACTGATTCGTCCGGTGCAGTGATGTTCTCCACCACCGAAACCCCCTCGATCGCTTCCCGCATTGGCTCGCTGGACAAGGTGGTATTCGGCGCGCTGGTAGTGTGGCTGGTTCTGTTCATTGCCGCTGCGGTGGCATGGCGCTGGCCGGTGCTGCGCGAGATTCGCGCGGGTGAGCGTCGCCGTCCGGATGCCAGCATCTATGGCGGACTGTTGCGTCTGCAGCCCGGCGTGGCGCCGATTCGATGGCTGCTGCTGGCTCTGCTGCTGTTCGCAGCCGCCGCGGCGCTGTTCCAGTGGGGATTCCCTTGGGCCGCCGCCAATATCCCATTCCTACAGCAGATGTCGAACTTCGTGGCAGCGAGCTGACGGCATCCTAGTACTATGGCTTGCAGTACACGTCCCTCAAGGAGAGCCCTATGACCGATTCCGCGCATATTTTGGTGGTGGATAACTACGATTCCTTCGTCTACACGATCGTAGGCTATCTGCAAACCCTTGGCGCCACTGTTGATGTGGTGCGTAACGACGCTATCGACCCAGCCGCGCCGGGTGTACTGGACGGTTACGATGGCGTGCTGATTTCTCCCGGCCCTGGCGCTCCGGCCGAATCCGGTGCCAGTGAGGATATGATTCGCCTGTGCGCGGCCAGCGGCGTGCCGATGTTTGGTGTGTGCCTGGGCTTGCAGGCGCTCGCTGAGGTGTACGGCTGCACTGTGGACCATGCGCCCACCATCATGCATGGCAAGACCAGCTTGGTGGAACATATCGATGACGAGATTTTCGAGGGCGTGGCCAACCCCATGACCGCCACCCGCTACCATTCGTTGGCCGTCGAGCCCGATTCGGTGCCGGATACGCTGGTGGTTACCGCGTGGACGCAAGGCGACCACATTATTCAGGGCGTGCGTGTCAAGGGCAAGCCGATGTACGCCGTGCAATTCCATCCCGAATCCGTGATGACCCAGGACGGCTACCGTCTGCTGGCCAACTGGCTCAAGGTCTGCGGCCAAGACAACGCCGTGGCCAAGTCCGCCGGCCTCCAGCCCAAAGTTACGAAGTAGCTTTTCCGCGCGCGGCGATACTCTCCCCGGAATGTGTCGCTAGAACGAGGCTTGCGTACTGGTTTTGCGACGCTTCCCGGGATTGTTGCGCTGGGATAGCTCTTTATACAGCAAAGGGGAGGGGCGCAGAAGCCCTTCCCCTTTGTGTTGCGTGTATGTGTTGCGCTATTTGCGTTGCATATGCGCAACACATACACGCCCGGCGCTTACTTGCTACTCACCGGTTCACTCACCGGTTCACTCACCGGTTCCGCCCCCGTTGCCAGTACCGTTGCCACCGTCTCCGGTACCGGTACCGCCGCCAGTGCTGCCGGCCTTCGTGGTAATGGTGACGGTCGATCCCGCATCTACCTGGCTGCCAGCGCCAGGATTGATGCTGACTACCACAGCGGTGCTACCGGTTGGACCATTGGCCTGAGCCTTGAGGCCCACGGCCTTGAGCATGAGTTCGGCGGTGACGTAGTCAGTGCCAGCGGTGATATTCGGCACAGCGACCTTCTCCTTGCCCGTGGACACCCAAATGGTGATGAACCCGCCCTGTGCGATGGAAGAGCCCGAATCAGGGCTTACACGGGTAATCAGACCGGCCTCCACCGTATCGGAGCTCTCCTGCTCCACAGTGAAGCTGAACTTGCCCTCATACTGCTGTAGCACACTGTCCTTCGACTGACCGACCAAATTGCTCGGTACGGTGGTCATGCCGGAAGAAACATATATGGTGATGGTGGTGCCCTTGGGAACCGACTGACCGGCGGCAGGATCGGTTTTCGTCACCATATCCTTGGCGATGTCGGCGCTGTCTTCGGTTTTGACGGCGGCGTTCACCTTGAACCCGGCGCTTTCCAGAATGCTGCGCGCCTCTTCCTGGCTGCGTTCCTTGACATCCGGAACCTGAGTGGACTGCGGGCCTGCGGAGAACCACACCTTCACGGCAGATCCCTTGGCCACCTTGGAGCCGGCGTCCGGGCTCATCTTGGTGCAGGTGCCTTCCGGCTCGGTGGAGTCGGTGTCTTGCTTTTCGGTCATCTTCAAACCCAATGCCTCAAGCTTGAGCTTGATGTTGTCCTTGGACGTGGAAGCGTTGCACACCTCAGGGATGGTGACGGTGTCTTCCGAGGACTTGTTGCCGGAGCCGTTCATGGCGAACACGATGCCCGCAATGACAAGCACCGCGACAATAGCCGCGATCACCGAACCGATGATGATCTTCTTGCGCTTCTTGGCCTTGGCCGCCGCCGCACGCTGCTGCGCACGGGACTGCAACGCCGCTGAGTTGGCACCATTGGCCGGTGGAATCTGCTCGAACTGACCGGTCACCGGGTTGAATGCCTGGGTGGGCTGCTGCTGCGGTTCCACCGGCGTGGTGGGCAAATCACGTTCGGCTTCCTTGCGGGCCTTCATATTCGACAGGTCCGTCAATGGGTTGAACGCGGCCGCCACCGGCACGCCGCCGTTCATGTAGGTCAGGATGTCGGTCTTGAACTCGGAGGCCGTGGCATAGCGATTCTGGCGGTCCTTGGCCATGGCCTTGGCGCAGATCGAATCCCACATCTTCGGCAGCCCTGGCACCACGGCGGATGGCGGCGTGGCGACTTCGGAAACATGCTGGTAGGCGATGGCCACGGCGGAATCGCCGGTAAACGGCGGGCGGCCGGTGAGCATCTCGTAGAGCACGCAGCCGGCGGAATACAGGTCGGAACGCATGTCGACGGTCTCGCCGCGCGCCTGCTCGGGAGAAAGGTACTGTGCGGTGCCCACCACGCCCTGCGACTGGGTCATGGTGGCTGCGGAATCGTCCAGAGCGCGGGCGATGCCGAAGTCCATGACCTTGACCACGCCCTGCTCGGAAATCATGATGTTGCCGGGCTTGATATCGCGGTGGATAATGCCCATGCGATGCGAATAGTCGAGCGCGTTAAGCACGCCCAACAGCACCTGTTCGCAGTCGCGCTGGCTGAGTGCGCCGTTGACCTTGATGATGTCGCGCAGGGTTTGGCCCTTGACGTATTCCATGACGATGTACGGCAGACGCTCGGTATCGCCGCTTTCGGAAGAAACCAGTTCTTCGCCCGAATCGTAGATGTTCACGATGTTCGGGTTGTTCATCTGGGCCACGGCGTGTGCTTCCCGGCGGAAACGGGCCAGGAAGATGTCGTCGTTGGCCAGATCGGCGCGCATGATTTTCACGGCCACGGTACGGCCCAGACGGGTGTCAAGGGCCACGTGGACCTCGGCCATGCCGCCACGACCGATGAGCTGGCCAAGCTGGTAGCGTCCGCCGGCCAATGCGGTGGGCATACTGGTGCTCATTGCTTATTCCCTCCCAATCTTGAGGCCGGGGCCTCCAAAACAATGCGTGGCGTGCTGGTCACTCGGCGCGGCAGTCGATTGCCGGACGTGGCCATGGCGGTGTCGGCCATTTCGGTCTGCTGATCCAGCAGACGGCGTTCGATGCGTGCCAGCGTACGGGACACCACCAGCGCGTCTTTCGGGCGATCCAACGGGTCCTTGGCCAGCATCGACATGACAAATTCGCGTAACTGGACGTCCACCGAGTTCGGCAGCGGAGGCACGGGATTGTTCACGTGCGCTGCGGCGATATCGACCGGAGTGGTGCCGGTGAACGGACGATGCCCGGCAAGGCCCTCGTACGCCACTACGCCCAGTGAATAGATGTCCGATTGCGGCGTGGCCTGCTGGCCCTGCGCCTGCTCGGGGGAGATGTATTGTGCGGTGCCCACCACCATGCCGTCCTGGGTGATCTGGCCTTGGCCGGTGGAGTAGCTCACGCCGAAATCGGTGATCTTCACTTCGCCGGTGTCGGAAACCATGATGTTGGCCGGCTTGACGTCACGATGAATCACGCCGTGCGAGTGGGCCACGAATAGGCCTCGCGCGGTCTGAATCAGAATGGGCAGCAGTTCGATGGGATCCATCGCGCCCTTGCTATGGAACAGATCCGCCAACGATTTCGAGGGGACGTATTCCATAATCAGAAAGCCGATGCCGTCATGCTCGTAGTATTCGAACAACGCAGCGATGTTCGGGTGCGCCAGATTGGCGGAATTATGGGCTTCGGCACGCAGGCGGCGCAGCTTGGCCTCGGCGTTGGTCACGTCCGAGCGCAGCGCCTTGATGGCCACTTCACGTCCGAGCTGAATATCGTAGCCTTTCCAGACCTCGCCCATACCGCCTTGCGCAAGACGCGAATCAAGACGATATCGGCGGTGAATAAGCTGTCCTTCGATAAGTTTCACTGCTGCAAAGCCTCCTGCATCATCGCGCGCATGATCGGGCCAGCGGCGAGCGAACCGTGTACATCTGTGTTATGCACCAACACCGCGACGGCGATCTGCGGATTGTCCGCCGGCGCGAAACCGATCACCCAGCCGTCGATGGCAGAGTTGTCGATACCGATTTGTGCGGTACCGGTTTTGGCCGCCACCTTGATGCCGTCGACCAGCTGCGGATTGGCCTCGGTCACCACGCTCTCCATCATCGTGGTGAGCTTGTCTGCGGAATCCTTGCTGAACGCGTTGGCCATGGTTTGCGGTTTGGTCTGCGAAAGTACGGTGAGATCGGCGGCGCGCACACGATCGACCAGCGTGGGCTGCATCAGTTTGCCGTTGTTGGCGATTGCCTGCGCGACCATCGCCATCTGCAACGGCGTGGCCGTGGTGTCGCCTTGGCCGATGGATGCCAGCGCAAGCTTGTCGTCGGTCGGATCAGAGGGGAATGTGGACGCGGTGGCCGTCATCGGGGTGCCCGTGGATTCGGTGCCGTCAATGGTGATGGTGCTGCCGAACCCGAGCTTGGCGGCCATGTCCGAAACCTTGCTCGCGCCGAGTTTCACGCCAAGCTGGGCGAAAGCGGTGTTGGACGACCATGCGACGGCCTCTTGCAGGGAGATCTGTCCGTTGACGCCATCGCCCTGTGCCTCGTCGTTCGGCAGCTGTGTGGCGGTTCCCGGCAAGGTATAGCTGGAGCCTGCAGGAATCTTCGTGTCCGTCTGATAATCGCCGGTTTCCAGCGCAGCCGAGGCGACGATGGTCTTGAACGTGGACCCTGGCGGGTACAGCTGTGAGGTGGCGCGGTTGATTAGCGGGCTATTTTGGCCCGCAGAGAGTTCGTTGTAGGCCTGAGACGCGGCTTTGGCGTCATGGGTCGCCAGTTTGTTCGGATCGTAGCTGGGCGTGCTCACCATGGCGAGGATACGGCCGGTGTTGACTTCGATGGCCACCGCCGCACCATCGCGCGTACCGAGCTGATCGTAGGCAACCTGCTGCAGCTTGGGGTCGATGGAGGTTTCGATGGACGCGCCCTGATTCGTAGTGCCGGTGAGCATGGCCTTGGCCCGCTGCCAGATCAATGAATCGGCCTCACCGTTGAGCAGCATGCTGCGGGAGGCTTCCAGGCCGCGATCGGCGGTCTGGTTGATGGAGAAGAAGCCGGTGACCGGAGCATACAGCGGACCGTTGGAATAGGTGCGCAGGTATTTGAACGCGTCGTTGACCGGTTCGGATTTGGCCATGACCGTGCCGTCCGAGGCCAGAATGGCACCGCGGTAGGCACCGAGCTGGTGGTACAGCGAACGGGCGTTGCGCGGATCGTTGTTCAGCGCGTTGGCCCGTACCGCCATGATGATGGTGGACGACAGGCCGAGAATCACGAACAGCGCGACCACGGCGGTGAAAAGCTGACGAAGATATTTGTTCATACGCGAGTGCCTCCGTTAACGGGAGGAAGCGGGGGAATCGTACCGGTAGGCGTGTACGGTTCATCGGCGCCGGCATACGCCGGAGTGGTGGCATCCACAATGGGCTCGGCGATGGGGGCCGCAGCAGAGCCCGCAGAGGTCACAATTGCGGGCACTTCGGGTGCCTCAAGTGTGTCTGGCGCGTGCTTGGTGATGTCCACAATGGGGTCGTCAAACGATTCCGCCTCGGACTGCGACGCCGTAGCCGACGCGCTGCGAGGCTGAACGATCGGCTCAGTGGCGCGGGCTCGGGCCTCAAGTTCCTTGTTGCGCAGCACGGCCAAAGCCTCGTACTGGAACGTATCCGAGGTCAGCTCCGGCTCGGGCGCATTGGCCGAGTTCGAGATGATGATGAGCAGGGTCGCGAGAATATAGTTGGCGATCAGACTGGAGCCGCCGGCCGCCATATAGGGCAGGGTCAGACCGGTCAGAGGAATCACCAGCGTGATGCCGCCGACCACGGTGAACACTTGGAAGGCCATGGTGAACACCAGTCCGGAAGCGAGCAGCTTGCCGAAGCCATCCTTGATTTTCATGGCGGTGATGAAGCCGGAGGCAATGATGAGCAGGTAGAGCATCAAAATGGCCAGGACGCCCATCAGACCGAGTTCCTCGCCCAGAGAGGCGTAGATGAAATCGGAGTTCGCGAACGTAACGAGCGAAGGATGGCCTTGGCCGAGACCGGTGCCGAGCATGCCGCCTGATGCCAGGCCGAAAATGCCGGTGACCAGCTGCCAGGAGCCGCCGGGGGTCTTGTTGTATTGCTCGTTGCTGAACGGGTGCAGCCAGGCGTCGATGCGCTGACCCACGTGGCTGAACATGCCTGCGGCCAGCACGGCACCCGCGGCGAACGCGATCAGACCGATGATGATCCAGCTTTTACGGCCGGTGGCCGTGTACAGCATGGCCACGAACATGGCGAAGAACATAAGCGAGGTGCCCAGATCATGCTGCATGATGAGCACGCCCATCGAGGCGATCCACACCACGATGATCGGGCCGAGATCCTTGATACGCGGCAGCTGCAGACCGAGCATCTTCTTACCGCCCACGGCCAGCTGGTCGCGATGGTCGAACAGGTAGGCGGCGAAGAAGAACGCAAGGAACAGCTTGGCGAACTCGCCCGGCTGGAACTGGCCCAGTCCCGGAATCCTGATCCAAATGCGCGCGCCGTTCACTTCCTGACCGACAAACGGCAGCATCGGGGCGAGCAGCAGCACCAAGCCCACCACCATCGACACGTAGGAGAAGCGCCGCAGCACGCGGTAGTCCTTCAGGAAGATGATGAGCAGCGCGGAAAGCACGATGGCGATGCACAGCCAGATCAGCTGACGTTGGGCAACCGCCCAACCTTCGCTCTGGTCGATGCGGGCGATCATGGTCACGCCAGTGGCGGTCAGCAGTAGCACGCAAGGCAGAATCGACTGGCTGGCGTACGGCTGGAAGCGCACAATCAGCCCCCACAGCACCAGAAACAGCACTACGACCAATGCCAGCATGCCGGCGTATTGCATAGGGAATTCGCCGGCGGTGCGCTGGAACATCTGGATGAACGCCAACGCACTGATTGCCATGGCAATCAGCAACAAAGAAATCTGACGTAGACGGGTAGCGATCATTGAGAATCTCCCGTGGCCGCGTTGTCGGCCGCTCCGATACCGGATTTATCCGAGGAATCGGATGAGCTTGACGAACCGGACTTGTCTGACGAGGAGCCGGACTGGCTGGACGAATCCTCGGTGCTGTCCTTGGAATCGCTCTGGGAACTGTCTTTGGAACTGTCCGGGGAATTGGACGCCTCGGCCTTCTTGGCGGCGTCGGCTTCCTGCTGCTTGGCCAGTTTGCGCATTTCGGTGCGGATAATACCCACATGCGACTGCGCTTCGTCCAACGAACCGACTGTGATGCCTTGGCTCAGCTGGTCACGCCATGTCTGAGGCAGGTCCGCGGTGGCGATATTGGTGGTCTGCACTTCGTGCGAAAGCTCAAGTCCAAAGAGATTGGTCGGCACGCCACGATAAATGGCTACGGTGCCGTTGCTATCTCCCACGTAGTAGTGCGTCTGGCTCCACGTGTACGCGCCCCAGCCGGCGCCGGCCAATGCCAGCACGGCAAGAATGCAGGTAATAATCACCGCAAGCTTATTGCGGCGCTTCTTGGTGCGCGTGGCCTTCTTCTGCTCGACCTGCTCATCGCGGATGGCTTTGGCCACATCCGGGTCGTTGGGGTCGGCGGACAGGCGCCCATCCGGCTTTTGCACCACCGGAATCTCACCGGTATCGGGATTGGCTCGTTCACCGGTCTCCTCGCGGACGGTGGACGGCTGCACCACGCGTGTGGACGACGGTTTGGCCGTGGTTTGCGTGGTCTCCGCCTCGTGCGCGCTGGCGGGCTGAATCAATGCTGCGGCGCGCTGGGCGGGGGAATCATCCTCACGCAGTGCGGGCGCGGTAGCCACCGGCTCGTTGACGATGTCGGCAATCGGCTCAAGATTACGGCTGGCGGCACCGCCGACCAACGGCGTTTGGTGCGGCAGGTCGAACGCATCGGCATCCAACGCCAACGTGGCATCCGCAATAACGGCCGTGACATTATCGGTGCTGCCCGCCCGCAGTGCCATCTGCACCAGACGCTGCGCGCATTCGCCCTGATCGGACAGCGTGGTCATCGTCTCTTCGATGGTGGAATCTTCCAGCACACCGCACAGGCCGTCCGAGCACAGTAGCCAACGGTCGGCGGGGTGGGCTCGGCGAACCGAAATATCCGGGCGCGGGTCAATGTCAAAGTCGCCAAGCACGCGCATCACGACGTTGCGCTGCGGGTGGTTCTTGGCTTCGGACGGGGTGATACGACCGGTGTTGATGAGGTGCTGCACGTAGCTGTGGTCGCACGTGATGCGGCTCAGGTGTCCGTCGCGCAGCAGGTAGGCGCGCGAATCGCCGATATGGGCGATGACCCAGTAGCCGGCCACCAATGCCACTGCGGTAACGGTGGTGCCCATGCCGGCAAGCTTGCGTTCGCGCTTGGCCTTGCCGACGATGGCGTCATGCGCGGCCATAACGGAGGTTTCCATCATGCGGGAGATCGTCTCGACGTTGCCACCGGTGTCATCCTGCTCGATGTGGGCCAGCGACCGGATGGCGATGGAGGATGCCGTATCGCCGCCGGCGTGACCGCCCATGCCGTCGCACATGGCGATGAGATGCTCGCCGGCGAAGGAGGAATCCTGATTGTTCGCGCGCACGGTGCCCACATCGGACACCGTGGTGGAATACAGGAACAGCGGTTGTGAAGCGGCGGATTTTGGCATGCGGCTACCTCAGTTCGAAGGTGGTGGCGCCGATGCGCACAGGGATACGGGCGGGCAGAATGGTGGGGCGGTTGATGCGCTGCTGGTTGACCACGGTCCCGTTGGTGGAGTTCAGGTCTTCAATGGCCCACTGCCCGGAGCGCGTGTCACGGTAGACACGGGCATGGTGGGAAGACACGAATTCGTCATCGAGCACCACGGTGTTCGAGGCGGCGCGGCCAAGCGTGATGTCGGCTTCGGCCAGCGGCACGGAGCTGCCGGCAAGCGGACCATCGATGATGACCAACAGGGTAGGCTGCGCCGAGGCGGCGGACGACGCGGAAGCGCTGGGCTGGCGATGCGGGCGCGGCGCAGCTGCCTGCGGCGTTTCGGCCTTGGCCTTATGCGCTTCACGCTCACGGCGACGACGCGCGCGCGAAGGTCGCGGACTGAACGTCTCGATGTCCTTGCGCAGCGAACGTACGGCCAGCCAGATGAATATCCACAGCAGGATCAGGAATCCATACTTGAGCAGGGCGAATGTCAGTTCGGTCATAAGTGGACGACTTTCGGGCGTGTGCTCGACTACTCCTGGGCTTGGGCGGAGGCCCAGTACAGGATGCGGGTACGGCCGATGGTGATGGTGTTGCCGTCGAGCAGCGTGGCGGCGGGCACTTGGTGGCCCTCCACGTACGTGCCGTTGGTCGAACCCAGGTCGCGGGCGATCACGCCGTTATCCGTGATGTCGATTTCCAGGTGCTTGCGGGAGATGCCCGGATCGTCGATGACGATATCGCAACCGGAACCGCGGCCGATTACCGTCTTGTCTTTGGTGAGCAGGTACTGGTTGCCGTTCACCTCGAGCACCGGGCTATCCTCGGTCTGCGCATCGGTGGTGACCGGCACGGCATTGCCCTGCACGGATTCGGAGGTGAGGTTGAAGTTGCCCTTGGACAGGTCAAGGTCTTCCTCGAAGATCACGATCACCGGTCCCACGAAGGCGTAATGCTGGCTCTTCGCGTACTCGGTGAGGTTATCGGCCAGTTCGTTGGCCAGGGTCTCGCTACCCCATGCCTCGATACGGTCGAAGTCAGGAGTACTGAGCTTGAAACGGTATTCATTCGGGGCCACCGTGCGGTCACGGCCCACGGGCATGGCCTCGGCGTCAATCTCGCGCTCCAAGGCGCTGGAAAGATCGACAGGCTGCAGGTCTTTGGAGCCAAACTTGGCGAATACTCCGTTGACTGCACCCTCCACGCTTTTTTCAAAACGGTCGAGAACGCTCATAGTCCTCCCTTTCTAATCTTCACCCATCCTACGCGGTGATGGGAATATGAGACAAAAAACCGGTCTTTCACGTGACGATGAGTGCAAAATATCCAAAAATTCAGGGCGGAAATGGGTGCGGCGCACCACCCGAGGTGCTTTACCGGTGGAGCACCTCGGGTGGGATGCGCGTGTTATCGATTTGTCAGGCCAGCGCGTCGCGCAGGAAATCGCGCTGGAGGGTGAGCAGGTTTTCGGCCACGGTCTCGTCGTTGGTCATATGGGTGATGCCCGTCAACGGCAGGAAGGTGTGCGGGCGACCCGCCGCCATCAGGGCTTGCGAGAGGCGCAGGCTATGGGCGATGGTGACGTTGTCGTCGGCGAAACCGTGGATCAGCATAAGCGGGCGCTCGAGTTTCGGTGCGTCCTGCACGATGCCGTTGCGGTAGTAGACATCCGGGTCGAGGCCCAGATAGCGCTCGGTGTAATGCGTGTCGTACAGCGTCCAGTCGGTGGGCGGGGCGCCGGCGCACGCGGCCTTGAACACGTTCGGCGCGTCCAGCACGGCCAGTGCGGACAGGAAGCCGCCGTACGACCAGCCGATCATGCACACCTTGTCGAGGTCCGGCATGGGAATCGCCTCCCGCTGGCGGGAGGTGGCGCGAAGCGCCGGTGGGTGGTTCTCGGCGTCTGCCTGATCGCCCGCAGCCGGCTGTGCCGCACGTGATTCCACATCGGCGTTGAGCCGGGCGACGGCCTCGGGCAGGGCGTTGACGGCCTCGACCTGATCGGCCAGCGTTACGTCCTTCATATCCTCGAAGATCTCGCGGTCCCATGCCGGGCCGCGGCCGGTGGTGCCACGGCCGTCTGCCGTGACCACCAGGAAGCCTTGGTCGGCCCACCACTGGCCCTCCCAGTAGAAGGACTGCGAGGCGATGACCTGCTGGAAGCCGGGCCCGCCGTACGGCTTCATCAGCACCGGCAGCTTCTCGGCGTGCGCGTACGGGCTTTCCGGGCTCGGCGCGATGATCGCCGTGTACAGCTGGTGCTCGCCCAGTCGCGTAAACGTGACGTTCGGTGTAAAGCCGGGTTCGGCCGCCGTGGACGCGATAGTGGCGCTCTGTTCTCCCAGAATATGCCGCATCTGGGCGCGGGCGGAACGCATATCGCGGCCGGAGACCACGATGCCGCGCTCGCCGCGCGAGGCGGTCCACTGGCCGGGATCGGTCGTGACCGGCGTGATCGTGCCGTTGTAATCGATACTCACCACGTCGAAACTGCGGGCGTCGTGGTCGCCGAATACGGACTCGGTGGCGGCCGCATCGGCCCAAGCGTCCGGCACCTCAGGCGCGATTTCGGGCGCGCGCTGCACCACGGCCAGCACATCCTCGTCGGTCACGGCGAGCACCGTGCGCACGTTCCAGCCAGCCGGCGTGAACGGGCGGCCGTCCATTGTCAGACGGTTGGTGTCCGTGGCCATATCGTTGAGCGAGCACACCAGACGACCATCCGGCGTGTAGGCGGGCGTGCCGTGAACCAGGTCGATCCACTGCTCGTTCGCGTGCTCCTCAAGCACACGCGTGGCACCCAGCGCGGCCCCATCCGCCGCGACTGCCACCTCAAGCACCTGATCGCGGGTCTGACGGCGGTTCTGCACCAGCACCAGCGGATCGTGGCCGCGACGCCAGTTCACGGCGGCCACATACTCGTACGCCTCGCGATCCCAATCCACATCGGCGTTGCCGGTGATGCCTGCGTACCGGTCGTTCTCATCGAACGCCAGCGTGATCACGGTCAGATACACGTCGGCATTGCGGGTCAGCGCGCGCGGGTAACGGCGGCCGGCGTCCGGCTTCTCGGGGTCAGCCGGATCGCTGATGTGCCAGGTCGGCTCGTCGGCGGTGTCGAAGGACTCGAACAGCACGTGCTGCGAATCCGGGGCCCACCAGAAGCCGTCGTATCGGTCCATCTCCTCGCCGGCCACGAACTCGGCCAGACCGATTTTCCACGTGTTTTCGGCCGGATTGCCGTCCTCATCCTCCACGCTCACGCCGTAGACGGCGGTGATGCGGTCACCTAGTTCGCCGCCGATATCGACCAGCATCAGGTAGCTGCCCGTGGTGTACAGCACATGTTCGCCATCCGGGGCGATGCGCGGGTTCAGCACCGGCGTGTACATCGCCGGGTCCTCATCGAGCCATTCGCCGGCCAGTTCACGGGTGTGCGGCTCGGGTGCGCCGGTCTCGTCATTCCAATCGATGTCGGTCAGGAACAGGCGGCCGTTGATGGTGAACACGATGCGATTGCCGTCGTCATCTGCGGAGTATCCGACGATGCCGGTGCCGCCTTCGCGCGCACGCTCGCGGCGGGCCTTCTCCTCGGCCGGCACGTCCTCGCTGTCGGCGGTTGCGCCCAGCAGTTCGCGCGGGTCGGCCAGCTTGGTCTCATGGTGTTCGCCGGACTCGTCGAACCAGCTCAGCCACAGTGCGGTCACCAGATCCTCGGGGCCGTCGGAGCGCAGGAACAGGGCCCGCGAGCCGTCGCCCACGGTCTGTGCGGAGCGCGGTGCGCCGCAGCCGAAGCGCAGCGTGCGCGCCCGGAGGCGTGGGAAATGCTTGATTGCGTCATTGACATCATTGGTTTCGCTCATACCTCACAACCTACGCGCCTGTGCGGTCAGTGGCGCGCAGGCTTGCGACGCATTCCCGGGAATGTGTCGTGGTGTGGGTGCGAGGTGTGGGCGTGAGGCTTGTCCTAAGATGGGAGCCATGCAGGTGACGATGATCGACGAAAACAAGTACGCCGAAACGATGACCGACGTGGTGCTGCCCGCGCTCGAACAATGCTGCGAGGAGGGCTGGTTCGATCCGTCCGCCGCCGAACGTTCGGCCGGGATCGAGCCGCTGTCCGGCATTATGGACACCGGCGGCCGCTCGGGCCAGCTGCACTACCTGTGCTACGACTCCGCCAAATTCGACGCGATTCGCGAGCAAGGCGCCACCGCCACCTTCCGCGGGGCCATCGTCATCAGCCACGGCTTCACCGAGTTCGCCGAAAAGTACGACGAGCTCGTCTGGTACTTCCTGCTTGCCGGCTACTCGGTGTGTGTACTCGAGCATCGCGGCCACGGCAAGTCCGCGCGCGACGTGGACAACCGCTGCATGGTGTGGATTGATGACTGGCAGCGCTACGTGGCCGATCTGGCCGGCTTCGCCGAAACCATCGGCCAGCAGTACGCGGCCGGCATGCCGCTGAACCTGTTCTGCCATTCGATGGGCGGCGGCATCGGCGCGGCCGTGTTGGAGCGATACCCCACCCTGTTCGACAAAGCGGTGCTCTCTGCCCCGATGATCGCCCCCGCCACCGGCATGCCGCTGGGCGTGGCCCGTGTGCTGGTCGGCGCGCTGTGCGGACTCGGCTTCGGCAAGAAGCGTGTGTTCGGGCAGTCGGACTTCACGCCGGAGTTCTCGATGGAAGGCAACGAGGGCGCTTCCGAGGCGCGTGAACGCTGGTACTTCAAGCTGCGTTGCGAGAATAGCGAATACCAGACCTACTGCGCGGCGTTCGAATGGGTGCGCCAGGCGTTGAAGCTCAACCGGGCCATACTGAATCCGTCCGCCTGCGCCGAAGTGGAGACGCCGGTGCTGCTCTTCCAGTCCGGACGCGACATCTGGGTACTCAATAAGCCGCAGAATCACTTCGTCCAACTGGTCAAGGACGGCGGCGGCGAGGCGAACATCGTGCGCTTCCCCGAATCGCGCCACGAAATCTTCTCCATGCCCAACAGCACTTACAAGCCCTACCTCGAAAAGATCCTCGGCTTCTACGACGACCCCATGATTGCCTGCGCCGCGTACTGATGTAGCTCTTCACCCATTGTTCACCGTGCGGTCACCTTGTGGCCCGGCCCGCTTTAGATGGCGGGAGAGCCATGGAATTATGGGCATAATGTCTTCTCTCCGCCGCCGCGCCGCCGTGGTTGCGGCCGCGGTATGCGCCGGCGCGCTCGCGTTGACCGGTTGCACGGCGTTCAATAATTCCGATGACGGCACAGCGGACGGCAACGGCACGTCCGCCACCACGCAGACCTTCCAGCCGTCCGGCGGCAAACCGACTGCCACCCTGAGCATTGCCTCCGGCTCCGAAAACAAGGAAGTCGCCGTCGCCATCCAGAAAGCGGCCGACCAATCCAACGTAGCCGTGACGATGCACTACATGGGTTCGCTGGAGATTATGAACGCGCTCAAGGCCGGCGGCCAGGATCACGACGCCGTCTGGCCTGCCTCCTCGATGTGGATTTCGATGGGAGACACCAAGCACATCGTCAAAGACGCGGCCAGCACCTCCACCACGCCGATCGTGTTCGGCATCGCCAAATCCAAGGCCGTCAAACTCGGCTGGGCTGACGACACCGGCGCCACCAAGCCCGTCTCCACCGCGGACATCCTCGCCGCGGTCAGCGACGGCAAACTCACGTTCTCCATGACCTCCGCCACGGTGATCGACAGCGCGCTCAACGTCTACCAGACCGCGCTCAGGAAGCCCAGCTGGACCATTTGGGTGGTCGATTACTCCGGTTCGATGTCTGGAGAGGGCAAGAACGGCGTGGTCAAAGGCCTGAACGCGGCGCTCGACCCGGACCAGGCCAAGAAGTCGTACATCGAGCCCGCCAGCGGCGACGTGAACATTCTCATCCCGTTTGAAACCGAGGCCCACCGCCCGGTCAAGGCCACTGGCACAAGCACCAGCGACCTGCTGCATGAGGCCGATGCCACCGATGCCAGCGGCGGCACCGATATCTATGAAGGCCTGCTGAGCGCGCTCGACGAGCTGCCCAGCGAGTCGGAAGCCTCGCAATACACCACCGCCATCGTGCTCATGACCGACGGCCGCTCCAACTCCGATCATCAGGATGAATTCGAAAGCGCCTATAAGTCGCGCGGCCGTGATCTGCCGATCTTCTCCATCATGTTCGGCGATGCCGATCCCAGCCAGCTGAAGTCTCTCGCCACCCTGAGCAACGCCAAGGTATTCGACGGCCGCTCCGGCGACCTCGCCGCCGTCTTCCGCCAAGTCAAGGGCTTCAACTGATGCTCCAGGTAATCTGTGGATTCGTTGTCGGACTGCTGCTCGCCGGGCTCGGTTTCGGACTGGTCGGCGGCGGAGTGCCCGGCCTGATCGTGGCCGTGGTACTGGCCGCACTTGGGTATATCGCCGCCTCCACGCTCACCGAGCCGGAGCGACGCATCGGCAAAATGCTGGTTTCCGCCTTGCCCAACGGTCAGAAGACCGCCGATACGATCGACGCGGCGAACGCTCAACTCAACTCGATCGCCATGCTCACCAAGCAAGTACGTGACCCAGCCGTCAAAGCCGAAGCCAACGACTTCATCGCCGCTACCAAAGATTGAGTGCAATACGTGACCCGAGACACCTCCGCCTACCCGACGTTGCGCCACTACATCACCGTGTACGGCGAGCAGACCGAGAAACTGTTGCGCTCCTACGTGGACGTGGAAAGTTCCGGCGCACGCGATCAGATAGCCACGGCACGAATCGAAACCATCGAGGCGCTGCAAGTGCTCGAACAGACCGCCGCCGGCGAACTCAGCCGGGCGGTAAGCGCCAAGACGTTGGGCATTACGGCCGACTCCGACGCCATCCAACGGTTGGCCCGCATGGATGGATACGACGACGTCGCACCTTCGCCTGTGCCTTCCTCGGCTGCTGATGAAGGACGGCATGCGCCCAGTCAGACTCCATCTGGTGGCCCGGCTCACCAGTCGGACCAGAAAACGGACGCACAATGAAACTCTCCAAATCAAAAATCATCGGACTGATCGCCCTGCTTGCGGTAGTGGGCGTGGTCTGCGGCACGCTGGTGTGGCGGCAATCGCAACCAGCGCCGGCCGAACCGACCGAACAGGTGAGCATCACCGGCTACCTGGGCGGCGAGAAAATCGGCCTGTTCGATGACGCCAAGTTCAAGGCGCTCGCCGCCAAGCAAGGCATTGCCATCGACTATCGCAAGGCCGGATCGCCGGCCATGATGGATGCGGACCGGAAAGGCATGGATTACCTGTTCCCCTCCTCGCGCGCGGCCGTCGAATACGGCAATGCGAAAGGCGTCAAGGCCCCCCAAGCGACATCGTCTTCAACTCACCGATTGTGCTATACACGCACAAGGCCGTGGCGGACGGGCTCGTGAACGGCGGACTTGTGACCAAGGACGATTCTGGCGCGTACCACATGGATATGGCCAAAGCCGTGGACGCGATGGTCGCCAACACAACATGGCCGACGTCGGATACACGGCAGGCTACGGGCAGTTCCGCATCGACTCGACCGATCCGGTGAAGTCGAACTCAGGCAACGAATACGCGGCGCTTCTTGCCACGGTGCTCAACGGCGGGCAGCCGGCCATGGTCGATTCGGTGGCGCGCGACGGCAAGACCATCGCCTCCATCTTCGCCAAATCCGGCTGGATGGAGACCTCTTCCGAGGATTCGTTCAACCAGTTCCTGACCTTGGGCGTGGGCTCCAAGCCGATGATGGTGGGCTACGAATCGCAGCTGCTTGATTTGGCCGTGAACCAGCCGGATGCGTTCAAGCAGATCAAGGACGACGTGGTCATCGTCTACCCGACGCCGACCGTGTGGAGCACCCACACGCTGATGGCCTTGGACGAGAAAAGGCGGCACACTGCTGAACCTGTTGAAAGCACCGGCGGTGCAGAAGCTGGCGTGGGATCGCCATGGCTTCCGCGCGGCCAACTTCGCCGGCACCGATTCGATCAGCCGATTCGGCGTGGCCGGCACGCTCGACCAGATCCCGGCCGTATCCGAACTGCCCAACAACGATGCCATGCAACACCTCATCACCACCCTCCAATCCGCGCAAGCCAAACTCGTGGCCGACATCTCCATGTACGACACGATGTACACGCAGAACGCCCAGCAATACCGCGAGCTGAAAATGACCGTACTGGCCGGCAAGAAGGCGCTCGCCGACTTCAACGCCAACCAGCTGCCAGCGCTGGAGGCCGAGGCCGCCGCCAGTGGCGACGCCATGCAGGCGCAAGTGCTGAAGAACTTCAAGTCCAAGCTCGACCGTTTTGCCAAGCGACTCGACGACCTCGACCGCATCAGCGTGGTTACCTTGCAGACCGCGCCGCAGATCAAAATCATCCAGAACGCGGACCAGACCATCGTGGACAAGATCGACACCACCATCTCCACCACGATTCCGGTGTGGAAGAGTCAGATGGTGATCGCGCTGGGCCTGTCCAACCAGCGCAAGGTTCTCGACCTGCAGAACAAGGCCGACGATGTGACCAACAAGCTGCTGGCGCGTAACGCGGCCGCCCTGCACAAGGGTGCAGTGGACGCGGAAAAGGCCAACCAGCGTTCCGTGGTGGAAATCGACACGCTGGAGAAGATCAACGCCGAACTCATCGCCACCCTGAAGGAGACCGTGCAGATCCAGAAGGAAGGCGAGGCCAACCGCGAGGCCGCCCAGGTCAAGATGCGCCAAATCGAGTCCGACCTCAAAAACGCCTTGCTCGAAAACGCCCAGCAGATGTGAGCCGTTCGCGCGCCAGCATGCTCCCGTTGGCGGAGTTTGCGGGAACGTGCAACCATGCTCCCGTTGGCAGAGGTATATGAGTACGCCTACTGGTGTGCGTATATATGCTCCCGCTGGCGGGAGCTGGCAGCCGTAAGACTGGCTGAGGGTAGTCACGGCGCTCGGCTCGGCCGGCTTTACC
>ENA-OPDI01000613-OPDI01000613.1-human-gut-metagenome-genome-assembly--contig:-NODE-613-length-36149-cov-2.934837_pt1 | contig 36149 bp, 28 predicted proteins | sample MGYA00241262_ERZ501504 | MGnify/ENA primary metagenome ERZ501504 (study PRJEB25962, sample SAMEA2042570) | human gut metagenome | biome: human gut; feature: human-associated habitat; material: faeces...
CTTATGACCTTCCTAAAAGGCTAAGGTTAGAGTCGGGGTTACGGATTTGAGTGTAAGTAACCCCGAGAAGTTCAGAATACAGGATATTTATTGAGCAGGCCTTTTCAACTACCACTTCGGACTATTCTTTTAAGGGGGCAAGCGACTTCGAATGTACTCTTTATAACCACATCGTTTGACCTCCTTCTTTTGTCGATTATGAGGAAAAAAGAGCCAAACAATCAGTCGTATTTTTTCATAGCGTCGTAATCCTCTCGCGATAGGACGGTGCTATAGAGCCCTACGTTTTGGTCTTTATGCTTATCGATTCCCGTATAGGTCAAGCTACTGTCTTCATATCGTTTGAATTTATAGACGGCATCATTCATTAAAGACTCGTTGAATAAGTTGAGAGAGACTAAAAGCTGAAAATCCTTTACTTCTAGTCCGGTTACTTTTTTGAATAAGCCAGGTTCAATTTGAGTAATCACATCCTTCAGGGAGAACTCTCGAAAATCAGTTAGATACATGAATATTGGAATCCTTGTGGCAAATTTTATAAGTTTCTCCTGAATCAGTTTTCTTTTTGACTTGTACTCTTTTTCCTCCGCGGAGAGCTTGCGCAGTTCCTCGCTTGTCAGTTTGCGGTTCCCAGTTTTAGCTTGCTTTACTTTTTCGGATTTATTAATAATCGTTTTGATCTCTGAGTTTAGATTTCTGAACCCCTCGATTTTCTCTAAGGCAGCCATCGCTTCCTTGTTAGCTAACAACCTGGATAAGGTTTCATTGTCAACATTCACAAGAAGGGCAGATTCCCACCTTCTTGCGAGAAGAGTAGCAGAGGTGCCTGCCATAGCAATATCAAGAATTGCCGCTGCGTCCACCTGTTGCATCGCACTCCCCTCATAAGCGAGGACAGGAAGGAATCTGATGAATTCTTCTACTTTCTTCTCGGGATTAGATTCATCAACTTTGAGTCGACAGCTGTAGTCTGCTATTTGCTTAAGAGCTCTGTCCAATGCGAAGTCGAAAACGTAGCAATCATTTTTAAGAATTTCTTTTTCTCCGCCTTCTGTCTGTATTGTCCACGGACTTTGCACGCGAAAAGCTGCTTGGAAATATGTCTCGGGACTGGATAAGTTCCTTAGCATGAAGATGCCAGTCCAAGGACGAACGGTGACTCCTGTCGTGAGCTTTCCGCAAGTAAGCGTAATAGTTTTAGTTTCGAGAGGATTCTCCATTGCTTTCTGAACTGGTTCTAGAGCTTTTGCGCCGACGCCGGCTTCCTTTCCCGCTGCGACAATTATTTTGTAGGCATGGTAAAAAGAGTTGGTTCTTCGTTCGAGAAGGTTCTTCATGGCAGTACAAGCTGCAACGTCTGGGAGAAACCAAAGGGTATGAGAAAGGACGTTGGTCAATCTTGTATCTGAGAATGGCATCGGAGGCTTGCCTTTCCCTAATTTAAGGTTTCCAATTTCTGTTGGAAGGTACTGCCCACGAATAAGATCAAGCCATTTTTGTACGTACTCCTCATTGTCGAAATGCGCATTTTCTTTGCTTCCGCTGGCTTTGAAGAAAAGGTTTAGATCAAATTCGTTAAATTCTCCTTGTCGGGCAATTCGTTGGATGCTTTCAGGGATTTTATAGGTCAGCATCACCATCCTTGGCAGCGGGAGATAAGGATTATTGTTGCCTGACCAGGTTAATTTTGCCTTTTGTTCATCTGTATAGGTCCAATTGTAAATTTGTTCCTCAATGAACTCTCCGGAATTAAGAGCTCTAAAGGGAGTGCCTGACAGATAAAGATAATGCTTTGTTGAAATAGGAAGGAAAGTCTCGTCATAGGCGTTTCCTCTATCATAAATTGAAAGATCCTGTTCCTTACCTTCTTCGTCCTCAGGTTCGAAAAGCTTCTTTGCGTTCTCCTTCCATGCGCCGAAATGATATTCGTCAAAAATGACAAGATCCCATATAGTGCTGTGTACCCATTTATTCTTAGACTTAATCCCACCCGTATTTTTGTCCTGTCCCAAAAAATCTTGAAAGGAGCCAAAGCAAACGATTGGCTTGGAAAGGTCAACGTTTTGAAATTGTTCATCAATAGACTGACGATTATCTTGAGAAATAAACTGCCAGCCTACAAAGTCCATGTGACAAAGCAGGTCATCCTTCCAAGCAGACTGCACAGCAGGTTTGAACGTTAGAATCAGAACTTTAGTGAACCCCATCCTCTTTGCTAATTGGTAGGAAGCAAAGGTCTTGCCAAAACGCATTTTTGCGTTCCAAAGAAACTTTGGAGTTCGGTTAGTGCTCTCTTTTTCTTGCGCTTTGAAGTATTCCACAGTCTTCTCAACTGCCTTTTGCTGCTCGGGACGCATCTTAAAGGTCTGAGTTCTGTTCTCCTCATTGTGAATATGCATCCTAACGGCAAGGACGGCTGCTTTAACCTGCTCGGGTGTGCACTCATACCACTCACCACCACGATGGATCACTCCCATTCTTTTCAGCTCACGGTGAACATCGTGGTCATTGAACGCTCCTCCGTCCGCGTACATTGCGGATTCCCTTACTACTATCTTGTACGGCCTCGTTCCGTCGGGCCTTAAGGTTGGGTACTGCTGTGCAACCCTATGATCAATGCTTTTTGTTGTGTAACCCACTTTTAATAGCCCTTTGTAGTTAGGGTTGTTCTCTTGGTAAGCATAGATCATGGGGTGGGAATCAGGCCGTTTAGAAAAAAAAGTTTCTTCTTTATTCATTAATTACTCCATTGGGGATATGAGGGTCTCAATAAGATTAATTTCCTCCCCAGTTAGTTCATATTTTTTGTAGAGTTTTTCATCGGTCCATTTCACGGAAAAATCTTGGAGTGGAACAAATTGATAAACTCCTCTTGGACCGTTTTGAGTTTTTTTCTTAATGCTTACCAGATATCTAAAAAACTTGGTCGTAATGTAAGAAATAATGTTTTCGCACTCGAGGTCTGTAAATTTATGTTTTTGAGGATCGTACCCAATAACTAAATATGTTTGAGAGCAAACACTGTTAGGCTCCCCCAAGAAAGGACGTCCTAAAACCTGAGAATCGTTTCCAGAACCGGCGGCTGCGGGGATGAAAATTTTTCTTAAAGGGATAGAGGCTTGATTTTTTGGAACGTCTTGAAGAGATATCCACCCGTAATCTCTTTGATGAATGTTTTTGTTTAAGTAGTATTTAATATACACAGTATTAGATTTGCGAGATTGGTAGCCTTCCCAGCTGGAAGTTAAAACTTCCTTATTTGTGAAGAAATCTTTTGGGCTAACTAAAGAAGTGAAATTTTTGATTGGAGAAAGGAAATAAGGACCTTCTTTCTTGCTTATTTTTTTTATGATGGAGTAGGCTTTCGGATCTCTAATTACGATCCCAGATTTGGTGGAGTCTAGATAATCGACTCGTGTCTCCACAGTATTTTGACTAGCAGAGTGAAAAAAGTACGAGCATTTACCTGCGAAATTGCTTTGCCATAAGAAGTAGTTTACCCCCCCCCTTGATATCTACACCTGGAAAGCAATCCTTAGAATCCTCGAAATCGTGAATGACTCTAAATTTATTGCTTTCAAGCATTTCACTTACCCAATCGTCTGGGATTCCCTCCGTGGTTCTTGTCATCCATCTACTCGGCACAATCATACAAAGATACTGAGGATTAAGTTTTATAGCTTGAGAAATAAACAGGTGGTAAATCGCCCTAGCTTTTGAACTGTTTCCTTTCGTGTTTCCGACATTTAGTTGATAAGGAGGATTGCCGATAATGACGTCAAATTTCATATTGAAAATATTTTTTGGTATTTGGGTGTGTATAAACTGATAGGCATGATTTTCTAGCGAGGAGCCTCGGTCAAATTCGCTTTTTTTTGCACCACAGAAGGAACATCTTTCTCCATTCCAACGATGTTGCATTCGCTTAAATAAGATGTTTCCATCCTTATTTTCGAATTTCGATACTGAGTACTCTTTGCTAGCATTTTTTGAGCAATAGAGGCTTCTTCGAGAAAATAGCCCAGTTAATTCAGTGATTGCTATTCCGTAAAGTTGTGTCTTGAAAATATGATCTAAACGTTCTTGAAGATTAGGAATTTGCTTTTCCAAACCTGTTATGAGACGTTTGGCAATTTCCCTTAAAAAGACTCCACTTTTACAGCAAGGATCAAGGAATTTAGTATTTTTGTTGTTAAATAGCTCGGGAGGCAGTAAGTCAAGGATTTCATTAACTAACTGAGGTGGGGTAAAAACTTCATCGCTAGAAAGATTTGCCAGACAAGACAAAACATCAGGGTTGTAAGACTGACTTTCACTAATCATTTAAATATAGCTCCTTGAGGTCTGTTATTGGATACTCCCTTATAGGTTTAGGGATAAATGTTCGGGCTTCTGGATCGAATTCCAAGTCTTGGTCGAATAAGTCTAGTTGGTTACTGGAAGACTCAATTAACTCGTGAAGGTCGTAATCCCTCCTTTTAAATTTTGTTCCGCTTATCAATGACCATTCTGCGAATATGATGGGTCTGCCATCGGGGGTACGTAATGTGAGGGCGTCTCCCAAAAGAATATTCTTTTTAAGAATGAAACTAGCGGTTTTCCTACAGTCCTCATCAAAAGAGTTTCCTGCAAGTTTTAGATACTCGCTATCCCAAATAGAGAACAGTCTTTCTCTACAGTTTTGTACATTGTCGGGGAGTAGTTCAACTCCATATAAAGTAGATAAGGCAAGAATTGAATAGCGCTCATAGTCATATTTACTTTTTTGGTAGATGTTTTTAACGATGCCTAATTTCCTTTTTAAGATTTCTGAAAGGAAAGCCCCATCGCCACAAGATGGCTCCAAAAATGTAGCCTCGATTCTTTTTGTTTGAGATTCGACCAAATCTAACATTGCAGCAACTTCTTTTTCAGAGGTAAAGACCTCGCCGTACGTTGCTACTCGTTCTCTAGATTTAATTTTTTTATGATCCATACTAGAAAGCAAGAGATAAAAATTTTCGTAGCATTAGGAAAAGTTATTGCCAACAGTTATCGTTACCAACTGAAATACTGCGGTTGTGGTATTAGGTTCCGAAACTACCTTTGTTTTAGTAAACACAAGCGGCACTGCCTGCAACTCAAAAGAATGTAAGTCCGAGACGATGCAAAGTCAAAAATGAAAGTCTCTGTTGCCCAAAAACAACAAAAATTTTGATGATTATTGTGACGCGGGGGAATTTAAGATATTCGGCCTGCATTATTGTGAAAAAGTTCCCGCAAAAGGTTTTCGGTAATCCATTATTCCTCTTGAAACTTACGTATTACCTAGCAAGAAACAAGCTGATTAATTTGCTCGCCTGTGAGGAACGGCAAAAAGTTCAGAACAAACCAAGGTGAGAAGAGACAAGATTTGTAACACGTATTAACATTGAGGCCTGAAGATCTGATGAGAGACAAAATCATCGGATCATCAGCCCGTCCAAGATAAATTTTTACTCTAATCAGCACGGCAGACGGGTGCTAACGCTCATCAATAGGAGATTTCATGAAGAAGTACGTTTTGCCCTATGGACAAGGCTCAAAAGAAATCGAGCTCGACGAAACCCTGGTTCTGAAGGAAGTTCGCACCAAAGAATTCGAGCCGATGAAAAACATCCCCTACGAAGTTCTCGAGGCGATCTACCACCCGATTGGATGTCCTCCCATCAACGAAATCATTAAACCGGGCCAGAAAGTTGCTTTCATCTGCAACGATCCTACCCGCGTCGCAAACAGCTTTGATTTCATGCCGGTCCTCGTCAATGAGATGAATAAGCTCGGCGTCAAAGATGGAGATATGCACATCGTCTTCGCCTTGGGTACACATCGTCCTATGACAGAAGAAGAAATGGTTCAGGCAGTTGGCAAGGACGTTGCTTCTCGTTTGAAGATGTACAACAGCCTCTGCAACGAGCAGGAAGACTTTAAGTACTTCGGTACGACTTCCCGCGGAACACCGGTTTGGATCAATAAGCATCTCTGCGACGTCGACCACGTTATCCTGACAGGTACGATCGTTCACCATTACTTCAGCGGATACGGCGGCGGCCGTAAGGCTATTCTCCCGGGATGCGCCGCTATGGAAACAGTGCGTGTCAACCACAGCTTCATGCTCGATCCGGCGGCCGGCCTCGGAAAAACGACCGGCAATCCCTGCTACGAAGACCAGATGGAAGGTGTGGCACTTTTCGCTAAAGGACGCTCCCTCTTTTTGTTTAACGCCATCCTGAACGCGAAGCACCAGTTCCTCAAGATGTTTGCCGGCGACTACATCAAGGCTCATAAAGTAGCCTGCAAGTTTGTGGACGAAGTCTACGGCAGCGTCATCCCGAAGGAAGCTGATCTAGTGATTGCCTCCTGCGGCGGATATCCGAAAGATATCAACGTTTATCAGATGCAAAAAACAATGGACAACGCAGCCTGTGCCGTTCGCAAAGGTGGCGCCGTCATCATGGTGGCCGAATGCGTTGAAGGAAGCGGATCTGCGGTTCTGGAAGAAGCTTGCCGCCGCCTCGGTTCCCCGCAAGCCATTAAAGCCGAACTCGAGAAAGATTTCCGTATCGGTGCAAACAAGGCTTACGCCGTAACGCGCTTAATGGAAAAAGCCAAATACTACTTAGTGACTGCTTTAGATCGTAAGATGGCACGCGACATGCTGTTCTCAGGTGCTTATGACACGATCGAAGAAGCTTTGGCAGCTGCGGAAAAAGAAATCGGTAAGGTGGAATCCGTTATCGTTATGCCGGAAGGCTCTCTCACGGTACCGCGCGTCAAAGAATAATCTGTCGCGCAGCTCATACAAAGGACGCTTCGGCGTCCTTTGTCGATTAATGAGCTTTTTGTCCGAGAAGCTGATCGAAATATCCCGAGAGCTTCTCCATCGGCTTCCATTGAGCCGAAGCAAAGAGCGGGAAGGAAGCCAAGAGATGCTCTGCCTCTGTGCGCTCTTCCTCGGAAAGACGCTCGAAGTCTTCTCTTTGGATGTGCATTTCAAACGCTTCCGGACTGACCTTGCGAAGCCGGAAGCGAATCTCGCCTTTGTTCAAGCCGGCAAAGAAACGGTTCATTGCCGTTTCGGTTTCCCCGACAGCGGTGAGGTCGGAGGCGAGAACTTTTTGGTTGTAAGGCAGACGCGTCAGCATACAAGGCCGTGCAGCCTGATCCCAGCGGTCCAAGCCGGTTAAGGCACCGACTTCGCGATTGTCCTGCTTAGAAAATTCGGCTTCAGCCAAAGGTGAGTGGATTTTCAGTTCGCTCAATGCCTTCAGTCCGGGACGGTAATGAGATAAGTCCGAATGATTTGTACCGTCGCAGAGCGGAAGATCCGCTGCCCGTCTTTTGAGCTCAAGGAACAAGTGCTTCTTGCAGAAGTAGCACCGATCCGTGTGATTAAACTCAACGGCTTCCATTTGCAGAGGGTTGAGATCAAGAAGCTCCATCTCAAAGCCGTTATCCAGCGCCCACTGCACGGCTTCCGCTGTCTCTTCCGCAGAAATGTGCGGGCCTCTAACGGTGAGAAGTTTGACGGTGTATCCCAGATACTTGGCTGCAAAGCTCAGGAAACGGCTGTCCAAACCGCCGGAAAAAGCGATCGCGAGCCGTTTATCAGGCGCAATCTCAGAAAGCACCTTTTCAAGACGAGACAGGCGCGGATCGTTATTCAAAGCTTTTTCCTAACGCGAAAGTTGCGCCGTTGGGAACGCCTTCATAGACATAGGTCCCATACACGGTTTCAATTTTTTCGATAACCATTTGCGGCCACGGACCAAACTCAGCTCCGAAAGCCTTGAGAAGGGCGATACCTGTCGGCGTCACAGTTTCTCCTTCGGCACCGAAGGGGCGGACCGGAATGCCGACTAAAAGCGCCTGGACAGCCGGCGCCGGAGACGGAATCACGCCGTGGGTACAATGAATGTGTCCGTCGGCAATCGGAAGCGGGCTGACAATGAGATGGTTCGGATTCAAACGAGTGAAGAGCTCGCAGTTAAAGCAGATATCCAAAATGCTGTCTAATGCACCGACCTCGTGGAAGGTCACTTCTTCGAGTGCCCTGCCGTGCACTTTGCCCTCGGCTTCAGCAACAAATCCGAAAGTTTTAAGCGCGAGTTCCTTGGCTTTGTCGCTCATCAGGGCTTTTTCAATGATGGCGCGGACATCGGACAGTCGACGGTGCTCATGTTCGGGAGGCAGCTCTACACGGCAGAAGGAGCCGCGGATACCGCCGACAAATTTGTCATCAAGATGGACCGAACCTTTGAGCTCTGAAAAGATTCCGTTCAAAACGGAGTCTGCTTCTTCATTGTTCATGTCGAGCATGCACATTAAGCCGCACAGGAACATATCTCCTGCGATGCCGGAATGGAGACGAATCGTGAGAATTTTTTGACCGGCTCCGTGACTGTGGTGTTCGTGATGGTGATGATGGTCTTCGTGGTGATGATCCGCATGGTCATGATGGTGAACATGCTCTTCGCAGTGATCGTGAGCGTGGAGAGATTCGATATCGTGGGAATGAGGAGTCATTTGATTAGCATCCGAAAGAGCTGAGGGTTTTAGCGGCAGTGCAGGCGGCGCCGAAACCATTGTCGATATTTACGACCGAAAGTCCCGGAGAGCAGCAGGCTAAGAGACTGTTCAGGGCAGTTTTTCCGCCGTCACAGACGCCGTATCCCACGGAAGTGGGGACGCCGATGATGGGCCGGGAGGTGAGTCCCGCAAGAACGCTGCCGAGTGCGGCTTCCATGCCGGCCACGGCAATAATGATGCGGTGGCGGTTGATCTCTTCGATTTTGCTTTCCAGGCGCCAGAGGCCTGCTACGCCGCAGTCTTCAAATACTTGGAAGGGAATATTCATGAATTCCAGCGTACGCGCGGCTTCCCAGGTGACGAAGCCGTCTGCGGTTCCGGCGGAAACGACAGCGACACTTCCTTGGTGTCCTTGATCAAGCTTTTTGCAAAAGGCGGTACGGGCCAATGAGTCAAAAGAATAATGCCGGCTTACTTCGGCGGGACAGGAGGAGAAGACCTCTTCACTGAGCCGGGTAAAAAGAATTGCCGGCGCATCCGCTTTGGAGAACTCTTCCATGAGACTGTAGATGACCTCACGGGACTTGCTTTGGCAGAAGACCGCCTCAGGAACCGAGGTGCGGGCAGCACGGTCATAATCAAAAAGAACGCGATTTTTTGTCATCGTCGAGGAGTCTCCTTTAGCCGAAAGTGCTGAGATATCCGCTCATTTTATTCGATGCGGCGGCGCCGTAAATTTAGGCAAAGACCGTACTTGTCAGTCAATTTTCTGCAGACGGTAGGCCTTAGAGCCGAGTCCTTTCCTTTCGGCATAATCGAGAACGTCGACGGAATGTTCGCGTTCCCATTCTTTGCGCAGTTCCGGATCAGAGATAAGACCATAGACGATATCAAGCGCGGCTCGGTCGGCAGCAATCGGATCAGTGGAAGCAACGATGCCGAGATCAGGACGATCCGCCGTTCCGCGGCAGCCGTCGACCGGTTTCAAGCGTTGATGATGTTAATAAACACCCAGCGTCCTTTCTTGTAGTCAAGGGCCGCGCTCACGGCGTCTGCCATAGATTCGGAAGTCCCTTTGGGAGAAGAGGGATGGTAGTAGTCCGTGACTACGCCGGCACTGTGTACCTGGCACGCACCTCTGGCCGTTCCCAGACAGATGGAAAGGTTTTTTGTCGCTCCGCTGTATCTCTGTAAGTTATGTCCTTTGAAACGAACGATTGAAACCAGCGTGTCGTAATCAGCCAGGTGCGATCCGGTAATGAAGTTCCTTAGGTGGTAGCCGTTGTGCACCGGAATTGCTATTTCTTTTTCGGCATCCAAAATATCGATCGGAGCGACCTTGTCATAACCGAGGGATTTAGCGGTTGCCAAATGAGCAGCAGCGTTCGAGCGGGCGCTGTCCATGTAATTGCTTTCAATCAGCGTTGCATGAAGTTCATCAGCGATCGGCTTCAGGAGAGCCGGATCGATCATTTTTGCGCGGTCACGCTGATTTCCGAATACAACCTTCAAACCGACTTTGCCTTGTGCGGGCAGTCCGACGGCTTTGAATATGTCTAAAACGGCTTGGGGCGAGACGCTCGGAGAATAAAGACAACCGGGGCATTCTTATTGTCTGTTAGGTGCGTCAGTTTGATGTTTTCGATGGGTGTTCTTTTTAAAGAACTGTCGACGGTTTAAGCAAGAGCGGGGAGGGAGAGGCCGGAAACGGAGGCGCCAACCGCGAGTAAAACTTGTCTTCTTTTCAACATGATCGTGGGTCCTATGGAGAGAGGTGGCTGATGAAACAAAATTTACCGGTGGGGCCCTTTCATGTCCAATATTTATTTTTTATTCTTTTTCATAAAACTTTAGTATAAATGAACGGTCCCCATTAAGGCACTAATTGATTCATGAGAATGGACACTCTGAGAAGTTGGAAATACTTTTTCTCCCCGATTCCTGAAAAAAGCGGCTAACTCATCGTGCTTTTAAACCAAAATGTTTCAAAAATGCAAGACGGAAAAGCCTGTTTGAAAACAAATATGTCTAGGAAAAGGGCTAATTTGTAGGCGTTTAGATCATCAAAATATGGGTAGAAGCACCTAATAAAATTACGTTTCCCATGAAATTGAAAAACCTTCTCATTCTTCAAAAAGAATACTTAAAAACAAATAATTAGGCTCAAAATTTAATCTGTAAAGTCTAGGTAATTTCCCTGATGTATCGTGCAAACTGAACTTTTCACTTGTTTACAAAAACAAATCGGCGGATTATTCCGTTTGTTTCAGATGGAAACAATTTGTAAAAAGATCTCTGAAAGTTTAGACAGGAGAAATTCGCCATGAGTATTTATTTCTGGTTCCAATTTGCCCTGCTGATTGCATTCCTCTTCATCTCCGCTCCGCGCGGCGGTATGTTCCTGGGTTTGTTCTCCGGCATCGGCTTGATTGTGATTATGTTCGGTCCGAAACCTTGGTTAGGTCTTCCTCCGGGTAAACCGCCGGTCGACGTTATTCTGACCATCATCGCCGTGGTGGCAGCAGGCTCTACGCTGCAGGCTTCCGGCGGCTTGGACTGCATGCTTCAGATCGCTGAAAAGATTCTGAGAAAACGTCCTAAAGTCGTAACCTTCCTGGCTCCGCTCTGCACATTCACGCTGACAATTCTCTGCGGTACAGGCCACACGGTTTACACACTCCTCCCCATTATTTATGACGTCGCAATCAAGACCGGTATCCGTCCGGAACGTCCGATGGCAGCTTCCTCTATCGCTGCTCAGATGGGTGTGATCTGCTCTCCGGTGTCCGTCGCCTGCGTTTCTATGGTCGCTTTGATCGCCGGCCACCCGATGGCAAACGGTACTGAAGTCGGCCTGGTTGAACTCTGCAGCTTGACCATTTCTGCCGGTTTGATCGGTTTGCTCGTCATGGCTACATACTCCAACTTCCGCGGTAAAGACCTCGACAAAGACCCGCAGTTCCAGGCTCTTATCGCTGATCCGGAAGCCAAGCGCTATGTTTACGGCGACTCTATGACTCTCCTCGGCAAGAAGCTCCCGTCCAGACAGTGGACCGCAATGTGGATCTTCCTTGCTGTAGTGCTCGTCGTTGCTCTGCTTGGTGCCTTCTCCGAACTTCGTCCGATGGTCGGTAAGAAACCTCTCTCCATGACTCTGGTTATTCAGATGTTCATGCTCTGCGCCGGCGCTCTCATCTGCATGATCACAAAGACTCCTCCGAAGTCCGTCGGCGGTACCTCCGTGTTCCGCTCCGGTATGGTTGCAGTCGTCTGCGTGTTCGGTGTTGCATGGCTCTCCGATACGATCTTCAAGGCTCACCTCAATGAACTGAAAGAAGTCCTCGTTGAATACGTCAAACTCTATCCGTGGGCATACGCAGTTGTTCTCCTGTTAGTTTCCAAGCTCGTTAACTCTCAGGCTGCTGCTATCGCTATCGTGGTTCCGGTTGCTATCAGCATTGGTACTCCGACCGGTGTGGTTGTCGGCTGCTGCTCCGGCTACTACATCATCCCGACATATCCGTCTGACCTGGCTTCCATCGAGTTCGACCGCTCCGGTACAACTCACATTGGTAAGTTCGTGATCAACCACTCCTTCATCCTTCCGGGCTTGATCGGTGTGATCACCGCCACGATCTGCGGTTACTTTATGGCAATCGCTCGCGGCTGGATCTAAGCAAATACTTAGTACCCTAAATAAGCTCTAAGTCTTTGGTAACGAGGGAAAACACCTAGTGTTTTCCCTCGTTTTGTTTTATGCTCATGGAGTACCCGCTTGAGCTTTTCGCACAAGTATTGGTAGATTCCCTTGAATTCCCAGATTAGTTAAAGGAGTTGTTATGAACTATTCCGGAGTGCTGGTGAGCGCCTGCCCCGGTCGTTATGACGAAATGCTCCGCGAACTTGACGCCATTGATGGTGTCGAAGTCCATCAAAAGGACCCCGATCACAACCGCTGCATCATCGTGATTGAAGCTCCAGATGTACCAGCGGAAATGGATCTTTTTAAAGCGGTCTCCAATCTTCCCAGTGTGGTCGACGCGGCCCTTGTTGTCCATAATTTCGAGGATGACGCAGTAGTACAATCCCCTAATAACTAGGTTTTTCCCTAATAGATTTCTTGTTCAGGAGACAATATGACGATTAATAATCCCCAAGTTAAACGTCGTGATTTACTGAAAGCCGGTGTTGCTGCATCCGCAGCGATGACGGTTGGCATCCCTCTGAGCGAAGTCGCTAGAGCTGCAATTCAGAGCAGCGAAGGTGAGATCGTTTGGACAAAAGGCGTATGCCGCTTCTGCGGTACAGGCTGCGGTCTTCAGGTCGGCGTCAAAGACGGACGCGTTGTCGCAACTAAGGGCGACCCCGATGCACCGGTAAACAGAGGTTTGAACTGCATTAAAGGCTATTTCAATGCCAAGATCCTCTACGGTAAGGATCGTCTGACACAGCCTCTGATGCGCCGCACTAACGGCAAATTTGATAAGAACGGTAAGTTTGAAGCGGTGACATGGGACGAAGCCCTCACCGAAATGGCGAACCAGTTCAAACGTGTTTATAAGGAAAAAGGACCGACAGGCGTCGCCATCCTCGGCAGCGGCCAGTACACCATTCCTGAAGCTTACGCAGCTAGCAAACTCGTAAAAGCCGGCTGGCGTTCCAACAACCTTGACCCGAACGCACGTCTTTGCATGGCGAGCGCTGTGGTCGGTTTCTATCAAGTGTTCGGTATCGATGAACCGGCAAACAACTACTCCGATATCGAAAAGTGCAACACAATGGTCTTGTGGGGCAACAACATGGCCGAAGCCCATCCGGTTCTTTGGTCTCGTGTTGCCGACCGTAAGCTGACACACAAAGAAACGAAGATCATCAACCTCACGACCTATAAGAACATGAGTTCTAACATGGCCGATGAAACGATCATCTTCGCTCCGAACGGTGACCTGGCAATCCTCAACTACATCCTGAGAGAAATTGTTCACCGTGACGCAATCGACCACGATTTCGTCAACAAGCACTGCATCTTCGCAGCCGGCGCAATGGATATCGGCTACGGCATGCGTCCGACCGATAAATACGCATTCCCGAAAGAAAAGGATATTCAGGCTAAACAGAACGCCATCATTCTGAGCAAGGAAGAAGCAATCGCTCAGGGCCGTCCTGAAATGGCCGGTAAGGAAGTTAAACAGACTCAGCAGGGCGGTAAAGCCGGTGCTCACTGGAGCATCTCTTTTGAAGACTTCAAGAAGGGCGTTGAACCCTACACCTTGGACTTTACGGCTCAGATCGCTAAGGGCGATCCTGACGAAAGCCTGGAAGACTTCAAGAAGAAACTTAAGAATCTTGCCGATATCTATATCGACAAGAAGAACGACATCCTCAGTTTCTGGTGCATGGGCTTCAACCAGCATCAGAGAGGCGTTTGGGTCAATGAACAGATCTACTCTGTCCATCTGCTCCTTGGCAAACACGCTCGTCCGGGCAACGGTGCCTTCTCCTTAACCGGTCAGCCTTCCGCCTGCGGTTCTGCTCGTGAAGTCGGTACTTTCTGCCACCGTCTGCCGTCTGACCTGCTGGTTGCTCAGAAGCCGGCTCGCGTGAAGAGTGAAAAGATTTGGGGCATTCCTGAAAAGACGATTAACCCGAAGGTTGGCCGTGCTTATATGGAAATCCTCCGCGGCATGGAAGACAACTCCATCAACTTTGTTTGGACACAGGTGATCAACCCCTTCCAGGCTGCGCCTAACTCCAACCACTGGCTCAAGGCTGCTCGCCATCCCGAAAACTTCGTTGTGATTGCAGACGCATATCCGACATTCTCCTGCCAGTACGCTGACTTGATTCTGCCGGCTGCCATGATCTTCGAAAAATGGGGTCTCTACGGCAACGCCGAACGTCGTACACAAGGCTGGCAGCAGATGGCCAATCCTCCCGGAGAAGCTCGTACCGATCTGTGGATGATGATGGAATTTGCAAAACGTCTGCAGGTTAAAGACTGCTGGGGCGAACAGCCGGTTCCGGGCCTCAAGGTAGAAGGCTACACTGACGGTAAACTGCCGAGCGTTCTCGACGAAGCCGAGAAGATGGGCATTAAACCCGATATGACGCTCTATGACGTTCTCTTTGCACGTCCTGACAACCTGAAAGTGGCTTGGCCTGATCCTGACCTCGTCAGCAAGATCAACAGCACAACTGCTCCGGGCAACCTGAACTGGTTCCCTGAAAAGGCCCTGTTCAACGAATATCGCAAGTTCACATTGGGCGACGGCCATGACCTGGCCGACTTCACAACCTATATGAACTCCGAAACACGCGGTTTGATTTGGCCGGTTGTTAACGGTAAAGAAACACTCTACCGTTTCAATCAGGACTATGACCCGTATGTCAAGGAAGGCGGTTACGCTTTCTACGGTAAGCTCTTCAAGGCGATCCCGACAGGCAACCTGTTCGGAGTCACGGATCCGAAACCGGTTCCGCTGCCCAACAAGGCCAAGATCTTCTTCCGTCCGTATGCTGCTCCTGTCGAACAGCCGGATAAGGAATATGACCTGTGGCTCTGCACCGGTCGTATCCTTGAACATTGGCATACCGGCAGTATGACCATGAGAGTCCCTGAACTCGAACGTGCTCAGGCGAACTCCTTCTTGTACATGAATCCGAAGGATGCTGAAAAACGCGGCCTGAAGAACGGTGACGTCGCAGTTTGCGAAAGCCGCCGCGGTCAGGTCAAGGCGATTGTTCAGACCAACCAGCGTAACTTCATGCCGAGAGGAATGACTTGGCTCGCCTTCTTCGACAGAAAGGTTCAGACCAACCAGGTCGTTATTGACGCGACAGACCCGATTTCCGAAGAACCGGATTTCAAGAAATCTGCCGTCAAGGTCTATAAAGCTCAGTAACTTTTAACGGGAGGGCCGTCCGGCCCTCCGTATCCTCCATGACGAATCAAACCCGAAGAGACGTTTTAAAGAAAGGTTTGCAAGTCGCTGCCGTCGGCGTGGGCGCCGGTCTGATTTGGGATTTATTCCTGCAGAAGTCCGCTAAAGCCCAGGGGTTTGTTCCCCGTCCGCCCGGAGCACTGCCTCCTGATCGATTTGAAACCGCCTGTTCTAAATGCGGGCTGTGTGTGGAAGCGTGTCCTTACGACACGCTGAAACTGGCCCGTTTCAACGATATCGCCGCTCCCGGAACTCCGTTCTTTACGCCGCGTGATATTCCCTGCTATATGTGCAGAGACATCCCCTGCGTGAAAGCCTGTCCGAGCGGGGCGCTGTCACACGAGTTAACCGACATTACTGAGGCAAAAATGGGTGTGGCCGCGATCGACCGCTACACATGCTTGTCTTGGCAAGGTCTGCGCTGCGAAATCTGCTATCGCGACTGTCCTGAACAAAACAAGGCGATCGTGATCGTAAGCCAGCCGCGTCAGATCAGTAACCATGCGATGTTCGTACCGGAAATTCATCCCGATAAGTGCACCGGATGCGGTTTGTGCGTTCATAGCTGCCCGACCGATAAACCTTCGATCAACATTGTTGATCCGGATGCGTTCCTCGGTAAGATCGGCGACCACTATCGTTTGGGCTGGAAGGAAAAACTCGATGCTCGAGCTGTGCCCGATGCACCGATGACGAGTAAAGACGGGAAGCCGCTTCCTCCGGGAGGCCTGGACTTCTTGAATTCGGAGCTGCCATGATGGAAAACAAAAAAGTAATTCGTCATCTGGACGCGCCCCGCACGTTCGGAGAATGGCTGCACCGCTATCGTTTTACGATTGCGCGCCGTTTTGTTCAGTTCTGCATTCTGCTCGCCTTCATCGGTACATTCCGCTTCGGCTGGAAAGTCCTCGGTCATCCGCTTCTTGCCGGAGATCTTTCTTCATCTCGAATCTTTGACACCGTTCCTCTGGCAGATCCGTTCGCCGCACTGCAGCGCCTGGTCGCTCAGTACTGGCTTTCACCGGAATCCATGATCGGAGCCGGAATCATTCTCGCCGTCTATTGGGTTGTAAGCGGCAGATCGTTCTGCTCATGGGTGTGTCCGATGAACTTGGTCACGGACTTTGCCTTTTGGTGCCGTAAGAAATTAGGCATCAATACGAACGTCTTGTCTCTGTCTTCCGGTACGCGTTATGTGCTTCTGGCGCTTGCCCTGATCCTGTCCATAGTAACCGGAACGGCGGCATTTGAAGCTATCAGCCCGCAAGGCATTCTGTGGCGTGAGATCGTTTACGGAGGATTCTTAGGTCTGTTAAGTGCTGTCTTCGGAATCTTTGCACTTGACCTTGCCGTGACAAAACGCGGCTGGTGCGGCCATTTGTGTCCCTTAGGCGCCTTCTGGGCACTGTGGGGAAAGATCGGTCTGACCAAGGTCAAGTTCGACAATGATACGTGCACCCGCTGCGGCGACTGCATTAAAGTCTGCCCCGAACCGCAAGTGATTAACTTCAAGAAAGCGGCGGAAATCGGTATGTACGCTTCCGGAGAATGCACGAACTGCGGTAAATGCGTGAGCATTTGCCCGGAAAACAGTCTGAAGTTCGGAATTCGCCTGATTAAAGATTCAAAGAAAACTCAATAGGAGTTCATATGAAAAAATTATTCATGCTTTCTCTTGCTGCACTGGTCTTCGTTCCTGCCGTGTATGCACAACAGCCTGCTCAGACGTCTGAGCTCGCCAAATTTGCTCCCCCGATGATTCCGCATCCGATCGCGGCTTACATTCCGATTACTCCGGAAAAGAACGTCTGCGTGATGTGCCACATCCCCGGCGAACCGGGTATGAAAGTAGCCAAAGGCTCTCCCACACCGCTGCCTCCCAGCCATGTGACCGGCGATAAGGTGAACCCCAACCGCTACGAATGCTTGCTTTGCCACGCTGAAGTCATGCCGCAGAAGTAAGATTCAAAGCATCAAAAAAAGCGCACTTCCGAATTTGGTTGTGCGCTTTTTTCGTTTGCCTGCGGCTAAAGATTCTTTTGTTCCTTTGCCCAAACAGCCGCTTCTACCCTGGAGCGGAAAGATAGTTTGTGGAGCACATGTTTGACGTGTACTTTTACCGTACCGTCGGAAATCTCGAGTGCTTTGCCGATTTCTTTATTAGTTTTGCCCTGAGCAATGAGCTTTAAGACACTCTTCTCCCGCTCCGTGAGTTCGGAGAGGCGGCGCTCTTTGCTGAAGGACTCTTCTCTTAAGCATTCGGCCAGGGCTTGATTCATGGAGGCCGAGAGAACCGTTTGGCCTTTTGCCGCTTTCTGAATGTCTTCAAGAATTTGTTCCGGTTCCTGATCTTTGAGCAGGTAGCCGTTCGCACCGTTTTGAAAGCACTGCAGCAAATCGGAAGGGGAGTCGGACACCGTCAGCATGATGACGCGGATCGACGGATCAAATGCTTTAATGGCAGTGAGGATCTCAACACCGCTGGTGTGCTTCATGTTTAGATCCAGAAGAACAATGTCAGGATCTCTTTCTCTTACGGCAACCATTGCGGCTTCAAAATCGCCGGCTTCTGCGACGACGTTAAAGGACGGATCCATCTTCAATAATTGGATGACGCCGCGCCGAAAAAGCGGGTGATCATCTACAACAATAATGTCATGTTCGCTTGTCATTATGCAACCGTTTTCTTGAGAGAATTAAAACGAAGAACGACTGAAGTTCCATGGGGGATGACGGGTTCCACGTGTAATTCCCCGCCCAATACCTTAGCACGCTCATGCATGATTTCCAAGCCGTAATGTCCTTTTTTGCTCTTCAGATCAAAACCTTGTCCGTTGTCTGAGACGCGCATTTCAAAGGTTCCTTCCCCCATGGGCTTAAAACTGACTTCCACTGCGGTTGCCCGAGAATGCTTCTCCACGTTGGTGAGCGCCTCCCGCAGAATATGGAGCAGATGGACATGGCTTTGGGCATCCAGCTCGAAACTTTGAATCTGATTATCGACGGTGTAATCGATGCCTGAGCGCTCCTTGAATTCGTCGAGAGAAGAGAGAATGTTCTCTCGAAGGTCCGGAGACTTAGGCTTCAAGCGGAAGGTCGTTAGAACCGAACGAAGCTGCTGGTAAGCGGTGATCACACCGAGCTTGAGCTCATCGAGGATGCTGCGGACTTCAGCTTCATCGGACTTGTTTTTAAGCGCGGCGTCCAGACGCGTGATTTGAATTCGTGAGAAAGATAAGGACTGTGCGATCGAGTCATGAAGTTCACGGGCGATCGTCGAACGTTCTTCAAAAAGAATCAGACGGCGAGACTCAACGTTCTTTTCGGAGTTGTTGATCGCTAACGCAAATTCTCTGGCGATACTTCGGAGCAGTTCTCTGTCGATATGCACCGGAGCTTCTCCGCAAAATATCGCAGCAAAAGACAGCCGCATCGTCCCGACGGCTCCGGGGACAAGAACGAGCGTGCAGTCTTTCCCAAGGACTTCTCTCTTAAAGAAGTTGTATTTCTCGAACGAAATGTTCTGACCTTCAAAAAACTTTCTTATTTCCTCAGGGTCGATCGGATGCTGACTGAAGCGGGCGGCAAGACGAAGTGTTTTGTCGCCGTCGTTTCGAAGATAGACGGCGCAGCTCAAAGCCTCTAAGTTTTCAGAGCAAAAATCCAGCGCTTTTTCCAAGACCGATCGGTTGAGTTCAGCGCTTAGGACGTTCTTAAGTCCATATAGCAAGTTAAGCGCCTTATTTTGGCGATTCAGGTCGGCTGTTTTTTCACGAACTTGTTCCTCCAAGGAAGAGTACATGCGCGATAGGTCGCGGATCATGAAGTTCATGCTTTCTGAAAGCGTCCCAATCTCATTATGTTTTTTATAACTGCTGGACTTGCTGAAATCTCCGTTCCGAACAGAGGAGGCGAGGTTGGCTAAATCCTCCAGGGGCTCAAACAGCGTATGGCGCAGAAAATAGCGCACACCGAAGAAAAGCACAAAAGCGAGCAGCATGAAAGCGATAAGACCGGCATGAATAAAGTTGCTTTTTGACTCGAGGTCTTGCTCCAGATCGAACACGAAAGTGTCAATCACCGACACAAATTTAGGAACGGCATTTAAAAAATCATGGATCTTTTGCGGCTGCTGAATAGTTTCAAGTGCCAGCGGTTTTATTTTTGAATAAAAATCGGAAGAAATAATGTCGTAACTTTTTCGAAGTTCGTTGGAAGCCTCCTCGGGGATGGCATTGGTCAGGCCCGGCAGATTCAAGCGTCTTTCGAATTCTGCGATGGCCGCTTTGATATCCTTGCTGCGCACAGCTTCAGAGTCCTCTGAGCTCCTAGCGACCGTTAGAGCCAGAACGTAGCTTTGCATGCGAAGGGAGCCCGAAACATTAATGGCGCTTCCTTTTCCTGTTGAGTCCTCCGAGATTTGAAGAACGAGGAAGAGGGCGCCAAAAGCAAAAGCAGTAACGACGAGCAAAAGGCAGGAGATCTGCCAAAACAGCGAGTGGCTGAAAGTTACGAGGAGTTTTTTCAGGTTCACTTTCGGCTTCTCCATGAATGAACAAACGGTGCAACTTGAGTTAATTCTAATGACGGACGAGCGTTTGTTCGATTATTTTCAGAATGCCGAAATAAAAAGGCGCCCGAAGCCAACACTTAGGACGCCTGCGGAAAGCTAATAGCTAATTAGCGGATGCCTTCGGTCGGGAATTCTTTGACGGCATGCCACAGAGCCTCTGCGCCTTGGATGAAGTCTGTGATTTCCATGGCTTCGTTCGGGTTATGAGAACCCTTCTGGTTGGCAACGAAGATCATGGCGGCTGGAATTCCGAGATTGCCGAAAATTACCGTGTCATGACCTGCTCCGGAAGGCAGTTTCTTAACTTTGAGGCCTGCCTCGGTAGCCGATTTGGCTAAGTGCTCGCTGAGTTCTTTATGAATAGCGAGCGGCTGGCTCTTGATCACACCGTCAAATTCAAATTTGACGCCGCGCTTGTCTCCGACTTTGCGGGCTTCTTCTTCAAACAAAGCGTGGAATCCGTCGAGCGTTTCCTGGGACAGGGAGCGAATGTCTGAGCAGAAGGTCACTTCTCCCGGCACGATCGCGATTGCAGAAGTCGGAGCGGTGTGAACGACGCCGATCGTGAAGACCAGATCATGTCCGGCTTTCAGCCATTCATCCCACAAGCAGTCCATGCGATAGGCCAATTCGGCGAAAGCGAGCACGGCGTCGTGTCTGAACTGCTTGTCAACGGCGCCGGAGTGGGCGGTCTGGCCGATGCAGCGGATCGTCTTATGACGAAGATTGCCGCGGATGCCTGTGACAATGCCGACACGGTATTCGTCGGAAGAATCAAGCGTTGGTCCCTGTTCGATATGCAGTTCGATAAAGGCAGCCATTTTACTGAGGTCAACCACCGGTTTGCCGGTCGTCAGATCATCAGGATTGAAACCACATTCTTTGATGGTCTCGGCAAGTGTTTTTCCGTTGCTGCGGTGTTTGAGGGCTAAGTCCTTTTCGGTGAGCTGACCGGTCATGCCGAGAGAGCCGACATAGCATTTGCCGAACCAGGAGCTTTCTTCCATTCTCATCATCAGAACCGTGTAATCGCGTTCGGGCTGATATCCGGTTTCGCGCATCCAGCGGGCAACGGTCAGGGCGGCGACGATGCCGGCCAATCCGTCGTAGTTGCCGCCCTGAGGAACAGAGTCGGCGTGAGAGCCGCTTACGAGTGCGGGAAGATTGCGATTTTTTCCGGGGACAGTCATCCAAACGTTGCCGGCCTTGTCGGTGCTGATTTCGAGCTTGAGTTCCTCGCCGATCTTTTTGAAGTATTCAAGGACCTTTGTTTCGACCGGACCGTAACCCTGTCTGGAAACGCCGGTGGTGTCTTTGGACATGGCTCGAACATCGTCAAAGCATTTTTGAGCAAAAGAAAGAGACTCTTTCTGGAAGTCAGTTGTCATAGGTTCTCCTGGTGTGAATATTGAATTCTCAATAAAGAGGAAAGCGACAATTCGGCCCCTGAATGATGGGGACAAAGTGATTAAGGTCGCAAATAAACGGGACAAATAATTTTATGTCTAAATATAAGAAAAATGTGCAGATGTAAGGGTTACCCACATTACAAAAAAGTGACAAATGTGAAACACTCACGGCAGGCTGAAATAGTGATTTCTTACCATTTCGGCCGGGGAGAGTTTTTTCCGAATCGGGAAAAGCAGTAAACAAAAAATCAATAGGTATTTATTCGATGTCAATTACAGCCTGGATTGCAGTGCTCGTCATTATTGCGACGATTTACTGCTTAATTAAGCGCTATGAGACACGTTTGGTGTTGTTCACTGCCGGCTTGTTCTTATGCTGCATTTCGATGAAACCGATGGCAGCTTTAGACCAGTTTGCTAAGAGTATGACAAACGCCAGCTTGATCATGGCAATCTGCGGTGCGATGGGTTTTGCTTACGTCGTTACGCATACTTCCTGCGACCGTCATTTGGTTAGCCTGCTTGCAGCTCCGCTCAAGAAATTGGGCATTCTGCTGATTCCGGCTGCTACCGCCGTGACTTTCTTTGTCAACATTGCGATTCCTTCTGCTGCAGGTTGTGCTGCTGCTGTGGGTGCTACATTCATTCCGGTCATGATTCGCGCCGGTATCCGTCCCGCTGCAGCCGGTGCTGCAATTTTGATGGGTACTTACGGTTCCATTCTTTCTCCGGGTATGAGCCACAACAACTTCGTTGCCGGCATCTCCAAGATGAACGTGATGGATTTGATCTCTCTCCACACTCCGTTCTCGCTCATCATGATGGGTATCGGTTTGGTTGGTATTACGATCGTCTGTTTAGTTCTTCGCGACAACAAGCCGACAGCTGAAGAGCTGGCTGCTTATTCTGCCAAAGAAGGTGGCGCCCCGATCGAAAAGATCAACTTCCTCAAGGCTCTTGCTCCGCTGGTTCCGCTGATCATCCTCGTTCTCGGCAACAAGTATGTTCCTGTTCTTAAGATGGGTGTGGCTCAGGCTATGGTTCTCGGCGCCATCTTCACATTGCTCGTTTCCTGGTGCGATCCTCAGAAGTTCTCCAAAGAATTCTTCAGAGGTATGGGCAACGGCTACGGCGATGTAATGGGTATCATCATTGCCGCCGGCGTGTTCGCAGCCGGTCTTCGCTCCGCCGGTCTGATTGACGCTTTTGTGACAGCTCTGAAAGCTTCCAACGAACTCGCTCGCTGGGGCGGTTCTCTCGGACCATTCGTTCTGGCTGTTATTACCGGTTCCGGCGACGCTGCAACCTTTGCTTTCAACGAAGCGGTTACTCCGCACGCACTTGACTTCGGAATGCAGGTTCCTAACCTCGGTTCTCTGGCACTCATCTCCGGCTCCCTCGGCCGTACGATGTCTCCGATCGCCGGTGTTGTGATTCTTATTTCCGGTCTCGCAATGGTTCCGCCGATCCAATTGGTGAAACGTACCGCAATCCCGATGATCGTGGGCGTGATTACCTTGGCTTTGATTATGGTTTAATCAGCCTTAGCTGAACAAATAAAACCGCTCGGCTCTTCTGTGGGTCGGGCGGTTTGTGTTTTTACGGGGTAAATCAGGTAAGAGCTTAATATTCATAGGATTTTCTGATGACTAAAAAGTGTTCACATTTCGTTACGACTGGTTTAAAATCAGTCTGTTATGTAAATAACGAACTGACAAAACAAAAGGAGAAAAAATGACTGATTACACCAAGCAGCTTGTCGAACAAAGACGTGAGCTTCATCAGTGGCCGGAAGAAGGCTGGACAGAATTCTGGACCACGAATTACATCGTCACCAAGCTGCGCTCCTGGGGCTATGAAGTCCTGCTCGGCACCAAGATTATCAACCCCGAACAGGTTTTCGGCCGCAACGAAAAACTCGTTCAGGAAGGCATTAAGAACGCCCTGACCCGCGGAGTTTCTCAGTCTTTCATTGACGAAACTGAAGGCTACACAGGCTGTGTTGCTTTGCTTGACACCGGCAAAGAAGGTCCGACCACTGCTTTCCGTTTCGATATTGACTGCGTTTGCGTAAACGAAACCGATAATCCCGAACATAAGCCGAACAAAGAAGGTTTCAGAAGCCAGCACGCCGGCTTTATGCACGCCTGCGGTCATGACTCCCACATTTCTATCGGTCTGACTCTGGCTCATTGGATTGCCGAGCATAAAGATGAATTGAAGGGCAAGTTCAAGATCGTCTTCCAGCCCGCTGAAGAAGGTGTTCGCGGCGCCAGCGCTATTGCTGCTTCCGGAATTGTTGACGATGCCGACTACTTCCTCGGCAGCCACATTTCCTTCATGGCTGATACCGGTGAAATCGTTGCCGCTCCTTACGGCTTGCTTTGCACCTCCAAATACGACGTAACTTTCAAGGGCAAACCTGCTCACGCCGGTAAAGAACCGAACGCCGGACGCAACGCTCTGGCAGCAGCCTGCAACGCAGTTGTACAGATGATGGGTATTCCTCGTCACGGCGGTGGTATGACTCGTATTAACGTCGGCACGCTGCGCGCCGGTGAAGGCCGCAACGTTATTCCGAGCTCTGCCCACATGGCTTTAGAAGTTCGCGGTGAAACCAGCTCCATCAATGATTACATGGCCGAAAACGTCAGAAACATTGTTGAAGGTATCGCCAAGGGCTTTGACGTCTCTTATGAAATTTCTCAGATGGGCGCTGCCGTTGACTTTACCAACGATAAAGAACTTTCTGAAATGCTGATCGAAGTTGCTAAGACTGTTCCCGGAATCAACAAGATCCGTCCGGATGGAAACTTCGGCGGTTCCGAAGACATTTCCGTTCTCGGCAAGCGAGTTCAGGCTCACGGCGGTAAGGCTGCTTTCTTCATTTGCGGCGCTGACAGAGCTGCCGGCCACCATCAGGGATCCTTCGATGTCGATGAAGGCGCTTTCAAACAGGCATTCGACATGTATGTCGGTATGGCTAAGAAGCTGAACGGCTAATTTAGTCCGTCTATTGCTTGAGGTCCGATTCTCTTATGAGGTCGGACTTTTTATTTGCGCAGAAGTCTTCATTCAAAATTTTTTAAACGTTGTATTCAAATAATTCGAATTTTTAGAAAGAAAGCTCTTCAATAAACTTGTTTTCGTAATTTCCTCAGGAGTGAAATATGAAAACAAAGTTTGTATACCTTTCGATTCTTCTGGCCTTTTCTCTTAGCGGAGTAAATGCGGCTGTTCCTGATTGTCAGAGCGTTGTGATTGGCTCCGGAGTGGCAGGAATGAAGGCTGCAATGCAATGGACTTGAAAGACGGCGGGAACAAAGTATGTTTGATTGAAAAAATGCCTTTTCCGGGAGGCGCGACGAACTTAGCGGCTACATACTTCGTGGCGGTCGGAACAAAAGAACAGAAAGCCGCAGGAAAGTTTATCTCGGTTGATGACTACGTTGCTCGTCAAAAGAAGATGCTTCCTAATGTTGATGTCGACAAATTAAAAGCCCAGATGTTATGTTCACAGAAAAATTTGGACTACCTAAACTCATTAGGCGCAAATATTACCCGGGTTCTGAGTGACTATCAGATTGGCACGGCAGACGGCACTTCTCTGGGCTCTTCAATTGTGAAGGTCATGTTCAAAGCGTTAAAAGAGAAGGGAGTTGCTTTTTATCCTAATACGAAGGCCTTAGATCTCGTCTTAAAGAACGGAGTCGTGACAGGCGTAAAGGTGCGTTCCGGCAATGAAGAGTTCGTGATTCCTACTAAAAATGTCATCTTGGCAACCGGAGGTTTTGCTCACAATCAAAAACTGGTTAAAAAATTCGCACCTGAATGGGCCGGATTGCCAACTACAACAGCCGTGGGATCGACCGGAGACGGCTTGGAAATGGCTGTTGAGCACGGCGCCAAGACTGCCTACACGGATGTTGTGCGTATGAATCCCTCCGTACATTCAGAAAACGGTGTGAATTCGAGCCTTAGTGCCGCGAGAGCCGAAGGCGGCATTATGGTCAATCTGGACGGAAAGCGTTTCTGTAATGACTATTATCCGGACTACACACAGCTTTCTCGTTGGTTGCAAAAACAAAAAGGAAGCATGGCTTATATAGTGATTGACAACAAAGCTATGAAGGCTTCCAAGAGACTTCAAGGTTTCAAAGACAAAGGATATTTCCTGCAGGCAGACACGCTGGCGGAATTAGCCAAGAAGATGGGAGTGCCGCCAAAGGCTCTTGAAGAAACCGCAAAAAGATACAGTGAGTTCGTTAAGAACGGAAAAGATTTAGATTTTGGCAGACAACATAACCTGACGTTGGACTTTTCTCAGCCGCCGTATTACGCGGTGAAGACTCAGCCGGGTATTCAGGTTACCTTAGGCGGAATCGATGTAAACAATAATATGCAGGTCATTAAGAAAGACGGAGGATTTTTCCCAAATCTTTACGCAGCCGGAGAAGTTACTTATGACGGATCATTTAGACCGGGACCGACGGCAGTCGGACTTTATCAAGGTCATATTGCGGCACAAAACATCCTTAGAAAATCTAACTGATTCGTAGCGCATTTTGAACCTCAGCGGTTGATTCAATCTCTGAGGTTCTTCGCGCTATATAGAATAAAGACGTCTGCCATCAGAGATATCGGAATGAATCTTCTAAGCCTCTCATTACTTGAAGCGATCGTGAGAACTGGATCGTACAGCGGCGCTGCAAAGGAAAAAAACTTTTCGGTGGCTAAGGTTAGCTTCCATATTAATAATCTTCAAGACGAGCTGAATTTAATTCTTTTTGAAAAAGTCGGAAGACAGATGAGACTAACTAAAGACGGCGAAAAGGTCCTGGAGGAGCAAGGAAGATATTGGAGGCCACTGAAAAAATATCCTCTATGAAAGGAGGGTCTCCGAGACTAACGGGGAACTTAGGTATAGCTGTAGACGAAACCTTGCTCCAATATCGTTTAGTGAACGTCATTAACAACTTTAGACAGATGGCGCCGGACGTAACGATAAAGGTTGAACTTGGCACTGCTTACTCGATTAAAGATATGGTTTTAAGGTCCGAGGTAGACCTGGCTGTCTCCTTCAATATGGGGAGCTACGAAAGTCCGTTGACGGCACTCCCATTATGTTCGGAGGAATTAGGATTGTTTGGTTCGCCGAGGCTGAAAATAGAAAAGGAACAGTTCTTTCTTCCGAACCATTGCCCGAACTTAAATCTTTTGACGTGGAACTTCACCAGCGGTCCTTTCCGGTTTTTCAAGCGGTTTTTGGACAAACGAGGGATATGTATGGGAAAAGACATGCAAGTGAGCAGTAGAAACATCATTAACACCTTTTTAGAAAGCGGGTTTGGTGTTGCTTACTTACCCAAAGTATCGGTAGAGGGAGAAGTGGAAGAAGGAAGAATCTGCGAGATACAAACAGCTCTGCCTAAAATTGATTTAGGTGTGATTCTGCTGAAAAACTCAAACCATGCTGAGTCTTCCGCGGCATCGCTATTTTCTAAGTTGGTAAAAAATGAACTCTACGATGGGAAGATGGACAGAAGCGATTTCTTTTCCAGGACGTGCCTAATGCATCGCACACCCAACGAGTGTTAGAACTAAATTTGAGATATAGAAAACGGGCGCTTCAAAGCGCCCGTCTAAATTATGTTCCTAGAAGAATCTGATTAGTTCTTCTTGAGGTGATCAGGCCACCAGCTCGGGTACGGAGCAGTCTGAGGAGTCTGCAGCCAGCCCGGAACGTAGTGAGCTTCAGGATCAAGCTTGGCAGCTTCAGCACCGGCGTTGTAGAAGCCCATGATGGTGAAGGAACCCATGGCGATCATACCGATGATGAGGACATATGTAAGCTTGCGGAGGAAGCTGCGTGTGGCGTTCGACGGACCGCACCACTTCATGCACAGACGATACAGACCGATCATGCCGTGAAGTTCAGTGACGATGAGGAACAGGAAGATAACCCACAGCCAGGAGTGATAAACCTCGAGACCGCTGCCGTAAGGTCCGATGCTGCCCGGATCCATCAGCATGGGAAGCATATGCGGGAAGACCAGAGCGGTGAGGATAACACCGGTGATGAACTGAACCCACCACATCGTTGTGTCGGTGTGACGGAGCAGTTTGTAGTGGCCGCGCATGATGCGGAAGGCTTTGTAGTTGTTCGGGAACTTGCGGAGAGCAAGGATCGCATGGATGACGACGAGAACGAAGATCGTGCCGACGAAAACGGAGTGCATCCAGAGGTGATCAACACCGTCAATGAAGTAGCCGCCGGTTAAAGAAACCAGAGACCAGAAAGTGTCTTTGCCAAGAAGAATGGAGCTGGTGAAGCCCATGTGGCAGAACAAGAAGAGACCAAGGATCAAACCGGTAACGGATTGAAGAACGTCGCACCAAGCATAAGCTTTGGATTTCTGTTTTGTTTCTACCAAATCTTCGCCATCAATGATGGTCTTGGCAGAAGGTGTCACCTTATAGAGGTGGGAGATGTCTTTAAAATCATCAGCCATGATAAACCTTAGAAATAGGATGAGTTAGCGTTTAACACTGAGCGTAATAATGCTCCCGAACAAATCCTATGTCTCTCAAAAATCAAGCCTTGACTGAAGAAGATAAAGTAAAACCCTCGTTTTCAATAAAAATACGAGGGTTTATACCTAAGATTTAATTAAGTATGCACTTATTTGGTGCCGAAAATTCTGTCGCCGGCGTCGCCAAGGCCGGGAAGAATGTAGGCATCCTTGTTGAGTTTTTCGTCCAAAGAGGCGACATAGAGCTCAATTTCGGGATGAGCTTTCTGGAATGTTTCAACTCCTTCGGGGGCTGAGACCAGAGCGACAAAAGTAATATCTTTTGGTTTTACGCCGCGCTTAAGCAATGTGTCGACAGCTGCGACAGCAGAGTTTCCGGTTGCCAGCATCGGGTCACACAGAATGACACGACGGCCTTCGAGCTTGGAGGGCAGCTTAACAAGGTATTCAACCGGTTTATGATCAGGACCGCGGTATAAGCCTATATGACCGACACGGGCAGACGGCATCAAGTCCATAAGGCCTTCTGACATACCTAAGCCGGCTCTCAGGATCGGAATAATCACCAGCTTTTTACCTTTGATGAAATTAGCTTTGCATTTGCAAAGCGGAGTATCAATCGTACGAGTTTCGAGCGGCAGATCGCGTGTTACTTCATATCCGATCAAGTAGGTAAGTTCGCGGAGCAGTTGACGGAAGGAGTTAGACGGAGTCTTCTTTTCACGCATGGTGCTGAGCTTGTGTTGCACGAGCGGATGGTCAACGATATGAAGTTTCGGGAAACGCGGATCAGTTTTCATTCATTTTCTCCTATTAACTCTTAGCATTATGCGCCTAATGGCAAGTATCGAAGAGCACCAAGATGTTTAGAAACAAAAGATTTTTTCTCTATTTGAGCAAGGCAGAAGCGATGAAAAAGAAAAAAAGAGAGAAATCTCCGTTAATTCAGCTCGGAACTTTGCAGGCGACCGGTTTCGACTCTGTGCATTCAGGAGCTTATCTATTAAACTGACAAAACTCCTCCCTAAAAATTTATAAGGTTCGTCTATGCGTTATATCGTCCTCTTATTGGTCTTATTAATCGGAGCCGGTTTTGTATTTATTAATTGGCCGGCAGTAAATGCACCCGTTGAAGTTAACCTCCTGATTACGACAGCAAAGGCGCCGATTACCTTAATGCTTCTGTTTTGGTTCAGCCTCCTTTTTGTGATCGTGATCTACATTCTGTTTGTTCAGCAGACAGGCTCGTTTGCCACCATGCGCCGCCTGACAAAAGAACTCCAGGAACAGCGCAAACTCGCAACCGATCAGGAAGCTTCCCGTCTGACCGATGTGAAGGCCGATTTTGAGAAAAAATGGCAAATCTGGATGGAAGAGCAGAAACAGATTCTGTCTCAGACCGAACAGCGCTTAAGCGACCGTCAAAACAAGATTCTCGAAGCCTTTAAGGGAACCGAAGATCAAATTGCTGCCGCGAATAAAGAATTGAACGCTTCTATTACCGGCACACTCGACACAATGGACGATAAGATTACGAAGATTTTGATCGCCAATAAAAATCCTGATCAGCAGCAGTAACAGCTGACAGCATTGATAAAAAAGCGGGCCGCGGCCCGCTTTCTTATTTGAGAGAAGAACGAATTACTTATGATAGGAGGTGACGCGCTCCACTTCTTCAGCGCTGCCTAAGAAAACAGCCACTCTCTGGTGCAGCTTCTCGGGCTGCAGATCAAGAATATTTTGATATCCGTTCGTTGCTTTGCCGCCAGCTTGTTCAATAAGGAAAGACATCGGGTTGGCTTCATACATCAAACGGAGCTTGCCGGGTTTGGACGGATCGCGGTTGTCGCGCGGGTACATGAAAATACCGCCGCGGCAAAGGACACGATGAACTTCTGCAACCATTGCAGCAACCCAGCGCATATTGAAGTTCTTGCCCAACGGACCGGTGTCACCGGCCAAAAGTTCTTGAACATACTTCTGAACCGGAGCTTCCCAATGTCTCATGTTGGACATGTTGATCGCAAATTCCTGGGTCTGGACAGGAATACGGACGTTTTCCTTCGTAAGGATGTACTCTCCGGTACCAAGGTTCAGCGTGAACATGAAAACGCCGGTGCCGACGGTTAATGTCAGGATTGTTTGCGGGGAATACATCACATAGCCGGCGGCAACCTGTTTACGGCCGGGCGTGAGGAAGCTCTCATCGGTGATCTTGCCTTCAGGTGCTTTCGTAATGGAAAAGATCGTACCGATCGGTGCGTTGATATCGATGTTGCTCGAGCCGTCGAGAGGGTCGAACATGATGAGATATTCACCGCGCTTAAAGGCAGACGGTGTGGGCAGACAGTGGTCCATCTCTTCGCTGGCCATGCCGGCTAAGGCACCGGTCCATTCGACGCCTTCCACAAAAATCTCATTGGTGATGACGTCAAGTTTTTTCTGGTGTTCGCCTTGAACGTTGTCCGTTCCGGCAAAGCCGAGAACGCCGGCAAGAGCTCCGTGGGTCACCTTATCGTTGATTTCTTTACTCAAGTCGGCAACTGCGTTGAGAAGATCGCATAGCTGCTGATCGATGGCGCCGTCGCTTAACTGTTTTGCTAAAAACTGCTGAAGGTTGATGGCCACTTTATAAATCTCCTTTTGAAAGATCGTTTGTGATCTGCATTCTAAAAAAAATCTAGACGGGTTCCGTTAAGGCGTGTTCAATAATTTCTCGTACATTCGGAGAAAGATTCTTTTCTTCGCTGACGTACTTGAGTGCCTTATACATGAGGTTGGACAAAGTAGGTTCGTAGCGGCGCCAGTTTTCCAAAGCACGGGCAAGACGCGCAGCAACCTGCGGGTTGAACTTGTCCACGAAAAGTACGCTGTCCACCCAGAGCTGATAGCCCATACCGTCCGTACGATGGAATTCGGGACCGCCGGTCCGGAAGAAGGTACCGAGCAGGGCGTAGATGCTGTTGGGGTTGTGATCCTGATACTTCGGATGCTGGGTCAGCGCACGAATGAGATCCACCGTCGGACGTTTTCCGCGCTGAGTGCGAAGCTGGGTGCTCAACGCCAGCCACTTGTTATTTAAAAGCGGTTCGGACTTCCACTCGACATCGGCTTTGCTCAAAAGCTCCTCTCCGATCGGCAGCGAAGCTTGGACGGCGATGTTGACAGCCCCGAGGCGATCCGTGAGGTTGTTTGCGTTCTTATAAAGGTTGCGAACCTGCTGCATGGCTTTGGCATCTTGAGCGTAGGCCAGGTAGCCCAAAGACAGAAGCTTGAGTGCGCGGCGTCCGGCGTCTGCAGCATCGGGACGATAGAGGCCCGGTGTCTGGTTGTTTTTAACCTTGTCTTCGAACGAGCCTCTTAAGCGCTGGCCGATTCTGCGTTTAATCAGATCGCAGGCTTCGCGAATGAGCGCCGGTTCGATGAGAACGCGATTCTCGGCTATGTAGTTCTCGCTCGGCATTTCCAGAACTTTCGCACGGTAGGCCGGAGACAGGGAATCGTCGTTGAGAATATCCTCAAACGCAAAGAGGTAGGACTCAGACGGCATCGCGTTTTGTGCGCCGCGTCTGCTCAGGTCGGTGATGAATTGATCGACCATTTGCAGCGTCAGTTTCTCAAACGCATCGGCGCGATTGAAAAGGTCTGAATCATGGCGGGCTAAGAAAGCCAGCTGTTCGCGTGTGTATTCAGTGTTGAAGATAACCGGGGCGGAAAAGCCTCTTCCGATAGACAGCAGCGGTTTGGTCGACACGTTGCGGAAGGTCCAGCTCTGAACAGCTTCGTCCAAAATCAACAGACGAGTTGTGCCGTCCGGAGAGTCTTCCCCTTCCAGCTGCAGCGGAATATCGTTTCCGGCGTCATCCAGAATACCGATCTTAACGGGAATCATGAGCGGTTTCGGCGCCGGTTTGCCCGGGAAGGTACGGTTGTTTTGGCGAAGCGTCAATGTAAAGGTTTTGGCGATTTCATCCCACTTGGTTTCGACCGAGATGCGGGGCGTTCCGGCCTGGGAGTACCAAAGTTCGAACTGAGATAAATCTTCATAATTTGACTCGGCCATCGCATTTAAGAAATCGTCGCAGGTAGCAGCGGTTCCGTCATAACGGTTGATGTATTCGAGCAGGCCGCGGCGGAAACCGTCCTTGCCGAACAGTGTCTGATACATGCGCACAACTTCCGCACCTTTTTCATAAACGGTGGTGGTGTAGAAGTTGTTGATTGAGCGATAAGAGTCGGGACGAATCGGATGCGCCATAGGGCCCGCATCCTCCGGGAACTGAGCGTTTCTCAGAACACGCACGTCATCAATACGCTTAACAGCGCGGGAAGACTCGTCGCCGAGCATATCGGCAGAGAATTCTTGTTCTCTAAAGACAGTGAGGCCTTCCTTCAGAGACAACTGGAACCAATCTCTGCAGGTCACACGGTCGCCGGTCCAGTTGTGGAAGTATTCGTGTCCGATGACGGCTTCGATATTGGCAAAGTCTTGGTCGGTGGCAACGTTCTCATCAGCCAGAACATATTTGGAATTGAAAATGTTCAAGCCTTTGTTTTCCATGGCGCCGAAGTTAAAGTCATCGGTTGCGACAATCATGAAGCGATCTAAGTCGAGATCCAGGCCGAAACGTTCTTCGTCCCACTTAATGGCCTTAACCAAACTTTGCATGGCAAATTCCGTTTTGCCTTTGTTGGACGGTTCGGTCCAAATTTGAAGCAGGGCCTCACGGCCGTCGGACAAGGTGACCTTTTGTTCTTGAGCGACAAAATTGCCGGCAACTAAAGCAAAAAGATAAGAAGGTTTCGGGAAGGGGTCTTCCCAAATAGCATAGTTGCGTCCGTCGAGAAGTTCTCCTTGTTCGATAAGGTTGCCGTTGGAAAGAAGCACTTTGTAGTCTTTCGGCGCACGAATGACAACTCGGTATTTTGCAAGGATATCGGGACGGTCTGGAAAATAAGTAATGCGGCGGAAACCTTCGGCTTCACACTGAGTAATGTAGTTGTTCTTACTCATATAAAGTCCGGAGAGCTCAAGGTTGTTGCGCGGATTGATCCTCGTTACGATTTCAATTTCCGTGCGTTCCTTAATGTTATGAATAATGAGCTTTCCGGGGCGCATGTCGTATTGCCCGGGGAATGAGTCTTCGCCTGCGATTTTGATGGAGACCAGTGTCAGATCGTCACCGTCCAAAATGAGATCGTCACTTTTTCTGTCTTCCTGAGGGACGGCAATAATTTTAGAAGTGACTTCTGTACAGGTAGGAATTAAATCAAAAGAAAGGTCGATCGACTCGATCTGGTGATCGGGAGCCGTGTAGTCTTTTCTAAAAACAATATTTGATGCGTTTTGTGATGCCATCTTTATGTTCGCTTTTTTGAATTCGACCATTTTAACGCGGTACCCATTTTTACAAGGAAAAAGCCGCAGAGCTTTGGTGCATTGTCTTAATTCTTCACATATTTTTGAGCTCGGCAGCGAAACTTTTTAAGCCTCTCCGAACGATAGCAATTAGAATGGGGTCACTTTTTAACCAAGGAGTTGCGTATGTGCACTACTTTTATCGTCGGAGACAAAGCTACGGTTGACGGTTCCTTCTTAGTTGCAAGAAGTGCCGACAGCTCTGCGCTCAAGGCTCAGTTGTTCATCATTCATCCTGCTTGCTACTACCCTGAAGGCGCGATGTATCGCACCAAAGATCACAACGGTGCAACCGATTTCAGCTATCCGCAGCCTGTGCACGCTATGCGCTACACCTCGGTTCCCAACTGGCAGACAAAACTGCACGGTGCCGTCGGCTTTAACGAAGCCGGCCTCGGCGTGACCGGTACGGAATCCATTTTTGCCCGTGACGACGCACTGGCCATCGATCCGTACAACAAAGAAACCGGTATTACCGAAGATGACATCATCGATATCATTCTTTCCCGCTGTCATACCGCTGCCGAAGGCGTTGAGCTCTTGGGCAAGATTATTGAAACACACGGCGCCGGCGAAGGCTTCGGCGTTGCTTTCGTTGATGACAACGAAATTTGGTACCTGGAAACCGGTACCGGTCATCAGTGGATGGCTCAGAGAATCCCGGAAGATGTGTATTTCGGCTCCGGCAACCAAGGCCGTCTGCGTTTTTATGATCCGAATGCTTCCGAATTCAAAGGCAGCCCCGACTTGATCGACTTTGCCATCAGACACGGCTTCTATGATCCGAAGAAGGGTCCGTTTGATTTCGCAGCTGCTTACACACGCAATGACGATCGCGACCGCGTTTACAACGACCCGCGCGTCTGGCAGATTCAGAAACTTTTCAATCCGTCCGTGATTCAGCCCGTCGAGGACGGCCGTGAATTCGGCGTATTTATGAAGCCGGAGCGCAAACTGTCTCTCGAAGACGCTAAGCGCGTGATGCGTGACCACTTCGACGGCAGCGAACACGATCCGTACTCTCACGGCCTGAACGGCAATGAACCCTGGCGCCCCGTCAGCGTCTTCCGCACTTACGAAGCGCACGTCATGCAGGTTCGTCCTTGGCTGCCGAGAGCTATTGGTGATGTGATCTACATCGCTTTCGGTATGGCGGACCTTTCCTGCTTCATGCCGTTCTACCAGGGCCTCGAACAAGTTCCGGGTCACTACGGCATCGGTACCTGCCAGGCTGACAGCGCCTCTGTCTACTGGAAGTTCCGCAAGCTCCAGACGCTCGTTATGACCGATTATCAGGCCTATGCCCCGATCGTCAAGAAAGCATTCGGAGATCAGGAACGCGCGATGACGGCCAAACAGGAACAGATGGAAAAGCAGTACGTTGAACTTATTAAGTCCGATAAGAAGGCTGCCAATACGCTTCTGCAGAAGACCAACCTTGAACTTCTGGCCGAATGCGAAGCCTTGGCCGAAGACCTGACCAACCGGATCTTCACGCTGGCAACTGAAAACATTCAGAAAGCCAACTTCTTTGCCAATCGTTCAAAGAAAGACTAATTCTTTGTTGATTAGTTAAAAGAAAACGCCGCGGTTTGCGGCGTTTTTTGCAGACACAAAAAAACGGAGCTCACATTCGAGCTCCGTTTCCTCTAAGAATTATTTCTTAGCAGCGGCGTCAGCCTGTTCCCAAGCTTTGGCCGGATCAGGCCATTTGCCTGTAGCCTTAATGATTTCGTCAGCCATCTTGTAGTTGTGACCGGCGGTCTTGTGGCACATGATGCAGTTTGTCGGTTTGTCGATGAAGCCGGCGTGCATCTTAGCAACCATCGGGTTCTTAGCGTTGTACATGTCAGCTAAGTTGTGGCAGCCGCGGCAGTTGCGGAAGTTGTAAGAAACCATCCAGTCGGTAACGTTCTTGGAGAGCTCGGGGCGCTTTTCAAGCCACATCTGCGGTGTGTTGAGTGTGCCGCGAAGTTCGCCGAAACCGGAGATAGAACCGGCTTTAGCTTTTGCGAACAGAAGTTCAACATAAGCAACAGGTGTCAAAGGACGATTTGTTTCGTTTAAGAGGTGGCAGTCGGAGCATCCGGCTGTATAACCTGACGGGGTTCTGGCATGCTGGCCTTGTTTCCATGCATAGGAAACACCGTCCATCGAGTGGCACCAGCCTGTGCAGAATTTATCGGTACCAGCCCACTGAACGACACCTACGAGTCCTGCAGTACACAGAATACCGACAACGATGCCGATCACGAGGATCCAAAAAGTACCCCATTTTCCGGTTTGAGACATTTTGTACTCCCTTTTTCGCTTTCTCGGGTGAAATAGAAAGCATGTTATTTGACTTAAGAATCAAGTAGAGACGGTGTAGCGCCCCTCTCACATTCATAATATTATCTTAAGAAAACAAAAAAATGCTTTTCTACCTACCTTGTGATTAGGTATATACCCTTAAGTAATAACCCTAATATAAAGTCGTTTCAATCAGATTTTATTATAGAAACTCAAGGGGTTATTTAATCTACCAAATTAGGTTATCAGCCTAATAAGGCAATCACAACACTTTGTTCAGGAATTTGAATATAGGCTTCGGAACCGACTTCTAAACCGTGATTTCCGCGGATAAAACCTACCACATTCAGGCCGTTCGGCAGACGCAGCGTAACCTCGCCGCCCTTATCTTTCTGCGGAAGACGTGAAACCTGGCCGAAGAGGAAACAGCGGCTG
>ENA-OPDI01000652-OPDI01000652.1-human-gut-metagenome-genome-assembly--contig:-NODE-652-length-34546-cov-9.705227_pt1 | contig 34546 bp, 20 predicted proteins | sample MGYA00241262_ERZ501504 | MGnify/ENA primary metagenome ERZ501504 (study PRJEB25962, sample SAMEA2042570) | human gut metagenome | biome: human gut; feature: human-associated habitat; material: faeces...
GCAGCCATTCCCGCCGCAATTTCTCTGTGGGCATAATCCCGGAATGATTGCCGCGCTCGGGAATTGGATGAAGTGAAGGTTAAAGGTTGAGAGCCCGGGAGGGTTCCGGAACCGGCCACGATAACCGCTGCTAGCCCCGCGATACGGGTTGGCGGCCGGCAGCCAAGCCGATTCTCTCCTAATCAAGGAGTACCGATTATGGCAATGTTTCCGGCTTTGATGAATGACACGATGTTCTCGGATCTGTTCGATGATCCGTTCTTTGAGGGTTGGCGCAACACGGACAACACGATGAGTGCCGTAATGCCCGCCAACATGATGACTACCGATGTGCGCGAGACCGACAAGGGTTACGACGTCGACATCGATATGCCTGGCTTTAAGAAGGAAGATATCAACCTTGAGCTCAACAACGGCTATCTGACCGTGTCCGCCTCGCGTTGCAGCGAGCATGAGGACAAGGCTCCGGCCGCTGAGGACGAGGCTTCCGACAGCAAGTGTGCTTGCGCGTCCGATTCGGGCAAGTGGCTGCGTCGCGAACGCTACATGGGCTCCTGCTCGCGTAGCTTCTACGTTGGCGAGGACGTGAAGGAGTCCGACATCCACGCCAGCTACCGGAACGGCACGCTGTGCATCCAGGTTCCGAAGATGCAGGCCCAGCCGCAAGTCGAGTCCAAGCACCAAATCGCGATTGAGGGCTGACGATACTTGATTCGTCCCGAAGTCCCGCTTCGAGTAGCTTTGCCCCCTCTGACGAGGGGGCTCCCGCGAAGCGGGTGGGGGAGAGATAAATCGTAACCAAACCATGCTTCCCACGCCGTCTGCCCTACGCTTTCAACGCCGACTAACCTGACAGACGGCGGGAAACATAGCCAATGCAAATGCCGGGTAGGGATTTACCCTACCCGGCATTTTGCTGTTTCAATCACCGAACCCCACCCTGTTCGCGCGCCGGTCGCGTGCCGTTCTGCCGCTGTACACATCCGATGGGTAGAGTGACTTCGAAACGATGCGAGAGAGGCGGACATATGGCGAACGGCGCACAGAACGCAAGCGGCACACCGGCACCGGCGGCAAGCCATTCCGGCGGCCACGTCGTATCCGCGCGCGCCACGACCATCGGCCTGATGGCAATCCTGCTGTGGAGCTTCATGGCCGGCACCGTGCGCATCGTCTCCGAAAACTTCGGCGCCACGCTTGGCTCGGCCCTGATCTACACGGTCGGCGGCATCCTGCTGCTGATGTTCCGGCGCCCGGCCCCGATTCGCGAGTTCCCCAAGAAATACCTGATTATCGGCGGCCTGTTGTTCGTATTTTACGAATCGTCGATATCCCTCTCGCTGGGTCTGGCCTCTACCGACGCATCCTCGGTGGAAGTGAGCCTGGTCAACTATCTGTGGCCCACGATGATGGTGCTGCTGTCGGCGGGCGTATCCCATCGCAAGCACGCGGTCGTCAAGGTGCTGCCGGGCGCGATCGTGGCCACTGCCGGCGTGGTGTTGGCGGTCGGCGGTAATTCCGGGCTCGACTGGCATGCGGCCGTGCAGCATATCGCCGCCAACCCTTTGCCCTATGCGCTGGCGTTCGTGGGCGCGCTCGCTTGGTCGGTGTACGCGGTGTTCACGCCAGCCATGAGTCATGGGGTGGACGGCACTTCATTGTTCTTCCCCTGCGTGGCCGTGGCGTTGTGGATTATCCACTTCGCGTCCGGGCAGGGGTGGCCGGCCGAGCCGCCGAGTCTGGTCGCATGGCTGTTTGTGTTGATTGCCGCGGCGGCGATTGGCGGTGGTTATGCCTGCTGGGGCTATGGCATTCTGCACGGGTCTATGGAGCGGCTGGCTATTGCGTCCTATGCCACGCCGGTGCTGTCCACCGGGGCCAGTGCGGTGTTGCTGGGTTTGGCGCTGTCGCTGCCGTTTTGGTGTGGCGCGCTGCTGGTGGCCGTCGGATCGGTGCTTAATTACTTGGTCAGTGCGCGCAAATAGCGGGGTGGCTTTGCTCATGGGGCGGTAATAATCCCATGGGGCGGTAAAACCCTCATGGGGCGGTATCCCAAAATGACTTTATTCTGCGGTTTCACAATTTCTTCAAACCGCCCCATGGGCCTTTTACCGCCCCATGGATAAATTACCGCCCGATGGGCAGCAGCAACTTACTCGCCGCGGCGCTCGGACGGGCGGCGAATCGGGTCAAGCAGCGTATTCGGATCGGAGATGCCGAACATGCTGCGCCCGCCGGTGGATTCAGGGTGCTTGGCGAGAACGGCCAGCGAAATCGCCCCCGGAATCATAATGATCACCAAAAGGGCCGCCAATCCCCAGTTCACGAAGAATCCGAGCCCCAGTACGATGGCCACCACAACCACCACCGTGACGATAATCGTCAACAGTGCTCGACGTGGGTTGGTTTCCCTGGCCCAAGAGGTGCTGGCTGCGGGCTTTGCTGTTGAACTGGCCGCGGCGTTTGTGGCTGTTGTGCCATCAGCCGTGACGGTCGTGGGCCTTGCCGCCGCGCTCGTCGCGGGGCCAGTAGGGGCGTCAGACACGTTATCGGCGGCATTGCCGGTCGCTGCTGGACGTTGTTCGTTTGCGTGAGTCATATCCACCAGCATATTCCCTGCTTCCGGCTGAAGCTGGGACAAGCCTGCGCGCCGCTAATCCAGCGCCGACACTGGCCTTGAACTGCGGGCGCCAGACCGGATGTGAACAGGCGCTGAACGGAGTCTGGGGAAACCATGAGAACTCGCGACAATTTTTGTGAAATTGGGTGACGCTCTATGAATCGCGCGCTAGTGTTGCGTGAGCTTACAAGGCGAGGAGCCTGGAGCGCGGGGGGTGAAGGATGAAGAACTCCGTTTGGAAAACGTTCATGGAATTGTCTCTGGTCCGCGGAATCGTGCCGCGGACCGTGTTCGGACTGACCGCGATCGCGGCAATCATACTGGTTATTGGGCTGGCATTGAGCAAGAGCAAGAAGCGCGGCCGCCTGCACCCGCTGATTGTCTCGCTGATTGCCGCCGTGCTCGCCGGCGCGGCTGGACTGCTGGTTGCATGGCTGGTGTCCGACGTGTTTATGGTGTTCGGCGTATCGCTGGGCTGGCCGGTGATCTTCACCATCGCGGGCGGCATCGCCGGCGTCGGCTTCGTGATCGCCGCAGCCGTGACCCTGCGCGGGGTCCGCCGTGCGCTGGCCGTCGTGCTGGTGCCGCTGGTGCTGCTGTCCACCGCGCTCGGCGTGGACTCGATTTACGGCGAATACCAGACCATCGGCACCCTCGTCGGCTACACGCCGTACGCCTCGCTCGGCTCAATCGAGGTACACAAGGCCGCGATGAGTGTCAGCGACTGGCATAGCAAGGCGCGGAAGGGCAGCCTGCCGTCCATGCCCAGCCAAGGCAAGGTGCTCACCGTCGACATTCCGAACACCGAATCCAACTTCACGGCCCGCAAGGCGATGATCTACCTGCCGCCCGCCGCGCTGTCCGACCGTCCGCCGGCCTTGCCGGTGATGGAGCTGTTGGCCGGGCAGCCCGGTAGCCCCAGTCGCCTCATCGACGCCGGCAACATCGCCGCCACGATGAATGCGTACGCCGCCAAACATGACGGGCTCGCGCCGATCGTGCTCGTGCCCGACCAGAACGGCGAGGCCACGCACAACAGCCTGTGCGCCGACACCACGCAAGGCAACGCCGAAACCTACCTCACCACAGACGTGGTGAACTGGGCCAAGAAGATGCTGCCCGTGGCCAAATCGGCCCGCATGTGGGCGATGGGCGGGTTCTCGCAAGGCGGCACCTGCACCACGCAGCTCGTCCCGCGCCACCCCGACATCTACGGCGCGATGCTGCCGGTGGACGGCGAACTCAAGCCGACCAACGGCAGCGTCGGCAAGATGGTCCAAGAGTATTTCGCCGGCGACCGCAAGGCATACGACGAACAGGTGCCGGTCAACGCCATCGCCTCCAGCGGCACATCTGAGCAGGCGCTGTTCACCGGTGCTGGCGAACGGGACAAGGAATCGATTAGCAACATGCGCACGATTGCCGCCGCCGCGCGCAAAGCCGGCATGGAGGTCACCGAGCTGATCGTGCCCGGCGCCGGCCACGACTGGCACGCGGTGCAGGCGGTCTGGCGGCCCGGTCTCGACTGGTTTGGCGAACGGACCGGCTTGGGCGAGATGGCGAAATCGTTGAAGGAGTACCCACAAGTGGAGGTGTTGCAATGAGCGAAGAATCGCGTAAGCACAACAGTCATGCGGCGGAAAGCTGGCGCGAACTGGCCGGCGACGTGCGACAGTGGGCGGACGGTCATCGACTGGCCATCACTGCCACGGTGGCGCTGGTGGTGCTGAACTTGGTGGTGTGGCTGGTGGTCGCGATGGCCGGATTCGCGTTCCCGCTGCGGCTCGACACCAGCATGGCCGAATTCGATTTCGGCAAACTCTTCTGCACGCTGTTCTTGGCGCGCGGCGTCATCCAGCTCATTCTTGATGCCGCGCTGTGGCTCGTCATGCTGTCAATCGCCGAGCCGTGGCTTGGCCGCGCACGTACCGTCGGCACCGCGCTCGCCTGCGCGCTCGGCGGCGTGATCGTGGGCCTGACCTTGTGTGCGGCGGCCGGATGGCTGTTCCAGGACTCCCAATTCGTCTCCCGCATGCAGTTCGCCCTGAGCCCGCTGGTGTTGCCGGTCGGCGCGCTTATGGCGGCCAGCGCGTTCTGCAGCCATCTGTTGCGGCGGCGTATTCGGCTGATCGGCTACGTGGCGATTCTGGTCGCGCTGCTTTACAGCGGCAATCCTGGCGATTACTGCATTCTCGCCGCCGCGCTGATCGGACACGCGGCCGGCCGCGTGATGGCCGGGCCGCCCGCGCATGCCGAGACCGGCTGGCACTGGCTGCGCAGCACCTCCTTCGAGGCGCGGCGCATGTTTGCGGCCATCGCCGTGGTGCTGGCGCTGGGGCCGATCATCGCCATCACCTCGCATAATCACGCGGGGCCGCTCAGCACGGTCGGCCTGCTCATGAGTCCGGTCTCCGTTGACGACGGCACGCTCGCGCGCTGCCTGGCCGGCGCCACGCACAGCGGCTGCTTCCTGCAATTCGACCTATTGCGAGCCTCGATGCCGGGCGCGGTACTGCGTTCGCTGCTGCCCACCGCCGTGACCCTGGTGCTGGCGTGGGGCCTGTATCGCGGCCGTCGGTTCGCGGCCATGTGTGCCGTGGCCATCAACCTGTTCACGGCGGGCGTTGCCATCGCCTATTACCTGGTCGTGCCGCTGAGCTTTGCGCCGGATGGCATGACCTCCCTGCTGCAGCACGGCGCAATCACCGCCTGCGTGACGAACACCTTGCCGCCGCTGATCTTCGCCATCGCCTTGGCTGCGGCAATGAAGCACTTCCCGATTCGCGTCGGCTGGCGCCGGCTGATCGGCGGCGTCGGTGCCATCGTGCTGGTTCTGCTGGCGTGCGCCGCCGTGTACCTGATGTACGGCATTGCCCAGCCGGACGCCTTCTCGCCGCGCGCCACGGCCTCGTCGCTGTTGGCCGAACTGCCGGGGCGCTTCCTGCCCATCGGCTTCCTGAGCCATATGAAGTTGTCGTTCGTGCCGCGTACCCCGATGGCCTCGATCGTGTATCAGGGCGTCGGCCTGGTGTTCTGGATCGTGGTGCTGGTCGTGGTGATCCGCTGGATGAGCGACGTGAGCGAATCGAACGAGCGGGCGCAGGCACGCGCCGAGCGGCTGGTCGAAACCGGCGGCGAATCGATGAGCTTCATGACTACGTGGGAAGGCAACAGCTACTGGCTCTCGCCCACGGGCAAATCGGCCGTGGCATATCGCGTGCTCAACGGCATCGCCTTGACCTGCACCGGGCCGTTCGGCGAGCCCTCCGAGTGGATGGACGACCTGACCGGCTTCACCCAGTATTGCGTGGAGCGGTCGCTTTCGCCGGTGTTCTACAGCGTGCATCGCGAACAGCGCGACGCGTTGCTGGAGGCCGGCTGGAGCTCCATCGAGGTCGGCAGCGAAATGGTCGTGGACCCGCGCGGCTGGAAGACGACCGGCAAGAAATGGCAGGATGTGCGCACCGCCATCAACAAGGCCAAGCGCGACGGCGTGACCGATGTGCAGTCCACGTTCCTGGAAGCGTCGCTCGATGTGCGCGAGCAGATCGAGGACATCTCCGAGGAGTGGGCGCAGCTCAAGGCGCTGCCGGAAATGAAGTTCACGCTCGGCGGTGTCGAGGAACTGCGCGACCCGCGCGTGCGGCTGCTTTACGCCATCGACGCGGACGGGCGCGTGCTGGGCGTCACCAGCTGGCTGCCCACCTGGCGCGACGGGCGCATCGTCGGCTGGACGCTGGACTTCATGCGCCATCGCACCGACAGTCCCAACGGCATTATGGAGTTCCTGATCGCGCGCATGGCCGAGCGCCTGCGCGACGAGGGGCTTGCGGATCCTGAGCATGCCGTGGAGTTCATGAGCCTGTCCGCGGCACCCTTGGCCGGCATGAACCCCGAGCGAGACAATGCCCGGGAAGGCGGGGTGCCGGCCGGCGAAGGCACGCAGGTGCTCCAACACGCGCTGCAGATCGTGGCCGACTGGATGGAACCCGCCTACGGCTTCCACTCGCTGTTCAACTTCAAGCGCAAGTTCCAGCCCACCGAAGCGCCGGTCTACGTGTGCTACCCGGACCCGGCGGCGTTGCCGCAGATCGGGCTCGCGGTGGTGCGCGCCTACGTGCCCAGCGTGACGCCCGCCGAAGTGGCCGGCATGCTCAGTACGCTGCGGTCGTAGGGTGCGGGGCGGACCCTGACAATTGTGCTCGCGGTTGAGGCTCTAGGCCGTTTGCCTGTTCGTTCACGTACGGACACGGAGACTGACCGATTCGAGCCCAAGATGGGGCTATCTGCTTTCAGGAGGTACATTTGGCCTCTTGCGGACAGCTAACTGCCTTCAAAGAGATACCTAAACTCTGAAATCCCGAGTATGAGCGTTGCAATGACGGCGTTTGTACTCGGGGTTTCCCGTATTCGGTACCTCTTTGAACGGAGAAAGCATTCTGCAGAAGCCCGAATGTACCTCTTTGAGCGGCGAAAGCCCAGCGAGAAGGGCGCAGAAGGCGCTATCTCCGTTTCGAGGGGTTGATTTGGCCTCTCCGGGAGGTCTACTCCTGCTTCGAGGGGCTGATGGCCGAGTATTCACGCTCCAAAATCGGCGGAATGGCGTTGACGCGGATGGGCTTTTACATGCGGTCTAGCTGCCGACCAGCCCCTTGAAACGGGAGTAGACCTCCTGCGAAGGCCGAATCAGCCCCTCGAAAGCGGTTTTGCCGGTGCAGAGGTGTCGTTGACTGCATCGCGAGCCGCCTCGACGTAGTAACGTGGGGCGTATGAGCGAACGTAACGAACACAATGACGGAAATACGCAAACCGCATACTTCGCCGGCGGCTGCTTCTGGGGGCTGGAGCGCTACTTCCAGAACGTCGACGGCGTCACGGACACCACGGTCGGCTACGCGCAATCCACCGTCGAATCGCCGACCTACGAGCAGGTCTGCGCGGGCGGCACCGATGCGGCCGAAACCGTGAAAGTCGAGTTTGACCCGGCACAGGTCAGCCTGCGGACGCTGACATTGCTGTTCCTGGAGGTCATCGACCCGTTCTCCGTGGACCAGCAGGGCGAGGACCGCGGCCGGCAGTACCGCACCGGCATGTTCTACACGGACGAGACGCAGCGCGCCGTGTATGTGGCGGCTCTGGAGCAGCTGGTCGCCCGCCAGCCGCAGCGCCCGGCCGTACTGGTCGAACCGCTGCGCAACTTCTACCCGGCCGAGGCACACCATCAGGACTATCTGGTGAACAACCCCGGCGGCTACTGCCATGTACCGATCGCCGCAATCGCGAACGTAAAACGCCGTCAGAAGTACGTGGAACGCATCTGGGATCTGACGCTTGAGCAGTTCGCGGTCACGCAGAACGCCGCTACCGAGCGCCCGTTCGTCAACGAGTATGACGAGGAGTTTGAGCCCGGCATCTACGTGGACATCGTCAGTGGCGAACCGCTGTTCTCGTCGCAAGACAAATTCGATTCCGGCTGCGGCTGGCCCGCGTTCTCCCGCCCGATTGCCGGTGACTTGCTGACCGAGCATGAGGACCACCGCATTCCGGGCCGCGACCGCATCGAAGTGCGCACGTCGGACACACAGATTCACTTGGGCCACGTGTTCACCGACGGCCCGGCCGACCGCGGCGGCCTGCGCTACTGCATGAATTCCGCCGCCCTGCGCTTCGTGCCGCGCTCGCGCATGGCCGAGGAAGGCTACGGCGACTGGATTGCGGTTGTGGATGGGATGATCAGGCATGAGCATGGAGAATATCGCGGGCGCTCGCAAGCCCGCCAAGCGTGAGGATGAGCACACGGTCGCCGGCGAGCATCGCATGATGCGCCGTGCGTAACCGTGGCATCGCCGCCACGTTCGTGTCGCATAATTGCTGCCCGGCCACGTCATAATTCGCCGTGCCGCGTGGGAGCGCTGTGGCGGCTACGACGAGTCGATGCGCGGCGACGCCACCGCCAGTCAAGCCTTCATGGCCCACCCCACCTACGGCGACGGCGGAATGGCCGCCGCCGTACGGTTGAGGAGCTGATGGTCAGCCGGCTAAATGCCGATAGAGCTCTGGATCGATTGGCCGGGCCAAACGCAGGACCGACAGGGTGACCTTCACACTGCCCTGTCCGGTTGCGTCAGGCTTGGTGGTGAGCTGAGGATTCTCAAACGCAGCGACGTGGCCAACGTAGTAGTACTTGCCATCGGCCTCTTCCGCCTTGCGCATGACGAATAGCGGGACGAAATGTGTGTGGTCCCAATTCGGGCCAATGCCGCTAAGCGCCCATCGGAATTCCGGAGACTGCGGAGTGCGTCCGTTCTTGCTGAAGTATTTCATTTCCTGTGTGCTCAGGAATTCATCCTCGTATTGGCTGGCCGCGTATTTCACGAAGATGGGCATGGTGTTGGTTTCCTTGTCGAGCAGGTAACCACCCACGTTTTGCGGAGTGTTTTCCTTCTTCCATCCGCACAGGCGCATGACGTCAGCCATGGAATATTTGCGCTCGTACAAGAACATGTGGTCGAAGACCTGTTGCCTGGCGGCGGCCTCGCGGAACATATCTCGGCAATTGGCCATACCGGTGCGCAAAGTGTCCGCGAAGAAGATGCGGAACGTTCGGTTCGTGGCAAGTATGTCGGCGAATCTGCTGCTCAACCGATATGCGGTGTCGCTTCCTGTGCCGGTGCTGTTCAAGGTTTCGACCAATGGCTGGTTGCCAAAACGATTGCAGTTCGGGCCGGTGAAATATGAATAATCGAGCACGCTGATCGCAGAGTCGAATTGCGCGTCTGAACCATCGGCCAGCGGGAATTCAGTACGAATCGCATCGAGCAGTTCGCTGCGGCCGATTGACGAGCCCGCACTCCAATGCTGAGGTACGTCGTCGTCGAGCCGTTCGCTGACGAAATGGCATAGCTGAGCAAGAATGACCAATTCGTGCGGTCGCAATCCGGGCAGCAGCAGCTCCGCTGCCATCTTGAGTATCGCGTCTTCAACGTCGGTCACCGGCTCCAACTGATCCTCAAATGTCGCTTCATGATGTTTGCCTTTGCCCAGGCTTTTTTCACGGGAACGCACGAAATCAAGATAGTTGCTGCGCTTCGATGCGATGGTATACGGCAGTGAGGGGTCGTAGTTATAGATGTCCGTAAGCATGGGGATGCGGCCCAGCTCGTAACGGACTTGGCGATACTGTTCGGACAGCTTTTTCATGTCGGACCAGTCGGCGGTGTCCAAAGACTTAAGGATGCGCTCCTTGGCGATCGGGTCGAAACTGATGGACGACAGGCCGATTGACTTTCGCTGCAGGTTCTTGCGAGCCCTGTCGCGGTCGCCAGTGTTGCCGTATAACGCCACCGGAATCAGATAGTTGTTGTTGTAATTGCCGATGAAATCGATAACCACAACGCTTTCTTTGTGAGGGAATTTGCGCAGTCCGCGCCCGAGCTGCTGCGTGAAGATAATGCTGGATTCGGTGCTGCGCAACATGACGATTTGGTTGACGGCGGGAATATCGACTCCCTCATTGAACATATCGACAGTGAAGAGATAGTCGAGTTCGCCTTCAGTGAGCTTGCGGACGTATTCGTCTCGCTGCGCTTGGGACACGGGCCTGCCGTCATCGTCCGTGCTGGTAACGGCAGCGGTGCGATAGGGGCGTTCATCTTGTTGATTCCACTGCTGGTTAAACAGCTGGGACAGCTTATGGGCTTCCTCCTGTCGGCTGCAGAACACGAGTCCGGTGACCGGAATGTTGAACTGCCCATATTCCTGCAACTTGTCAATGATGTAGCGGACTCGCTTTTCGGTGGCAAGCTGCTCGATCTCGTACTTGAGCTGTTTCGAGTCCTTCGCATCAAGACCCTTGGAGACATCGAGACGATGGGCGATTCCATTCGGATCGTCGTCGGAGCCAAGGTATTCCGCAACGCCGTAGTAGTGGAATGGACAGAGCATGTTCTCGTCCAACGCCTTTTGCAAGCGAATTTCGTACGCGATGTTATGCCCGAATAGCTCGAAGATGTTGATGCCGTCGGTGCGCTCTGGCGTGGCGGTCATGCCGAGCATGAAGTCGGCATCTTTGAAATGATTGATGACGCGCTGATATCCTTCGGCTCCAGCGTGATGAACTTCGTCAACCAGAACGTAGTCGAATTCATCGGATTTGAATTGCGCCAAAACCTCCGGCTGCCGCATCGTCTGTACCGTGGCGAATACGTAGCGGCGGTCCTGTTGCTTGCTGGTGCCTGAATACAATCCCAATTCGGATTCATCACAGCCGAGCACCTTTTGGTAAGAGTTCATTGCGGTTTGAAGAATCATCTGCTGTTGGGCGATGTACAGCATGCGCTTCGGCTGGCATTCGCGTACGTCGAATGCGGAAAGGTACGTCTTTCCGGTGCCGGTGGCCGACACGATAATTGCGCGGTGCTCGCCTTGTTCACGAAGTTTCTTGAGATTCGCCAACGCCTCCTGTTGCATGGCGTTTGGCTGAATGTCATGCCCCTCAAACGACTGCAGAATCTCATGACGCGGTGGGGCGTATTTCTTGAAATCTTCCTCATACTGTTTGATCCACTCTTCGGTCAGCGGAACGGAATCGGCCACCTGTGAGTCGATTTCATCCTGGAACTGCCCGACCAGCTCTCCATCCGCCAGCGATGAGACTTTGAGATTCCATTCGCGTTGCGTGGTCAATGCGGCTCCAGTGAGATTGGAACTGCCAACGTACAGGTCGTAATAGGGCGTACCGTCTTTCATGCGGCGAGAAAAGATATATCCCTTTGGATGGAATGGCTGTCCTTGAGCCATTGCGGCCACTGAGGCATTGCGGGAGCCTTCCCACACGCGAACGTCAACACCAGTGGTGTTCTGAAGATGCAGCAGCTCCCAGAATGCCCTGGGATCGTTGAAATGATTTTTCGTTGAGGTAATCAGTGTGCCCGCTCGGGTCGCTGTTTCATGGTGACTTCTGAAGTCTTCAAATAAGCTGAGCACGGCCTCAGCCGAGACGAATGCGACAGAAATGTCGAAGGAATCGCTAGTAGCCAAGGAATTGCCGATTTCCTCGCGCATGGTCAATCCACCGGGGCGATTTGCGATGAGGGTCGGCTTATATTCGCCGGGAGCATCTGAGCGCGGCTCGATCAGACCTGAGATGACATCTTCGAGGATTGAGGGTGTCGGGCCAGGATCACTATGTTGCGTGTTGGCCGGAGAGCTTGAGGTGCTGGCCAGATTGATAGACATGTTGTCTTGTTCCCTTGCGATTCGAATTGTTTGTTGATGACTGCATGACTGCATGGCTGCGCTATGGCGCATTCATCGGAGCGTCAGCTGTTTGCTGGCGATAATCGCGACTGCTTCGCGATCTACCGGAGCCCAGTTCAATGTCGGCATATCGGCAGGATTCAGCCATCGGATATCAGTATGCTCGGTGAGATGCGGTGTGCCGGCGATGAGGTGACAGACGAATGTAGTGAGCCGTACGGTCCCAAAGTCGTAGGCGTATTCGCTGGTGCACACTTCTTCCGCGACTTCAACTTCGCATAACAGCTCTTCTTCGATTTCGCGGTGTAAAGCCTGCCGCGCTGTTTCATGAGGTTCGATTTTGCCGCCGGGGAATTCCCAGTATCCGGCCAACGACTTCCCCGGACCGCGTTGTGCACATAGTACGGTGCCGTTGGTGACGATTGCGGCTCCCACGACGTTAATGATTTTGCGTTCCGGATCCATGAACAACCAGGATACAACGCTTCAAGATCCACAAGCGATCCACGATCCTCGACAGTTTCGCAAGAACGATCCTGATTCAATCGGAACTACTGGAATCGCAGTGTTCTAGGGCATTTGTGGAACGAAAAGAAAGGCTGATCAATGGTGAATGAACGGCAGACCGATACGTGTGCGGACGTGATGTACAGGCGTGAACGGCAGAGAGGCTGTGGCGAAGCAGGGCTGGACTTCGCCCCTTTCATTCCCTCACAGGATGAAGTTGATCAGCAGATGAGCGCATTGGATGACAAGCTTGTGTCCAAGGCTCAGGAACAATACGCGAACCGAGAAATCTATCCTTTGGACGAGTGCTATCAGTTGGACGGGTCGACGTTTATCTCAGCCGAGGCGTTTGAAGAGATTCTTGGCGACGAGCAAACGCATTATATGGCTTGGAAAAACGGCTGTATTGATAAGCTGTCCATTGATTATTGGGAGATGCCGGATGTGATGGCCTATCTTGTGGAGCGCAGCATTGCGGAAGGTGACGGCGGTGAATGCTGTTATACGGATGCTCAGCCGATTGATTATGCGGAAGATTGTGCGTACTCGCCCAGCGAGATGTTGGAGTGCTTAGGCGCCAATTGGCAAGAGCAGGGTGTTGCCGATGATGGTTTGAGTTACGCGTTGTACGGGCACCCGAATATCAATGTCGAGAACGTGTCCGGTTCGATGATGGTCGTATCGACGGAGCAGCCTGGGCTTTCGGTGATGGTTGATTATCGCAGCGGAATTTGGGTGGTCCAGCCGTTTGCCCATGACGAGTCATTTGGGTCTGCGATTCAGTTTGGTGAGCGGCTTGCGCCCGTTGAGGCTGGCCTTTTGCGGCCCAATGTCTATCAGCATTTTTTGGAGGCGAAACATGCGTTTGATTACGCAATCGCGTGGATTGAAGATGTTGGGGAAGGCGCTCTCGACTATTGTGGTAGCCAAGAGAAGCGATCCGTTTCCGAGGTGAGATTCGGGAGCGATCCGACTCTCGGCAGTGATTCATCTACGCAGACAAGCCAAAGGAGCCTCGCCATGATTCTCGTCACCACCACCCCGTCCGTCGACGGATACACCATCACCAACTACCAGGGCATCGTCTTCGGCGAAGTGGTATCCGGTGTGAACATGTTCAAGGATCTTGGCGCGGGCCTGCGCAACATGTTCGGCGGCCGCAGCCAGGGCTATGAGGAGGAGCTGATGCGCGCCCGCAACGAGGCCATCGCCGAGATGCAGCAGCGCGCGGAGGCGATGGGCGCGCACGCCGTGGTCGGCGTGGACATCGACTATGAAGTGCTCGGTGCCGACAACGGTATGCTGATGGTCACCGCGTCCGGCACCGCCGTGCAGATCGCGCGTACGGCCTGAGCTCATCGAGCACAGGCCAAACCTGGGCCAGAACTCGTCCATCAAGCCGCACTCTGTCGGTTATCGTGACGCATTACACTGGCGCTCATGACCATACGAATCGAAGCATACGACCGGCTGCCCGACGCGGCCCGCGCCATACGCGAGCAGGTGTTCATCCGCGAACGCGACTGGCGGCCGGAATTCGATGAATGGGATGCCGTGTCCGTGCATCTGCTGGCGTTCGATTCGAACGATGCGCCCAATCGCCCCGGCCTGTCCGCGCAATCGGCCTCGTCTATTCAGTCCGGCCAGCCCGACCAGAATCGCCCCGTGGCGACTTGCCGGTTCTATGCGGACCCCGACCATCCCGACCAGCCCGGGCGATACGTCATCGCGCGGCTCGCGGTGCTGACCGAAGCGCAAGGCAGGCACATCGGCTCGCGGCTGCTGTCCGACGCCGAACGCCGCATCGCGCAAGCCGGCGGAACCATGGCTGCCGTGCACTCGGAAAACGACCACTACAAGTTCTACGAACAGCGCGGCTACCGGCTCACTGACGAGGTCTATGAAGGCGGTCGTCACGGCTGGCTGGTCAAGGACCTATCTCGTAACGTATGAAGGTCCGCCTCGGTGCTGGGCGAGCGAACCTACAGCGCGCAGGCAATCAGATAAATCGCCACGACGTGGCAGGCGTATCCGATAACCGTGCCCAAGTGAAACACCTCGTGAAACTCGAACCAGCCGGGGACGGGATTCGGCTTGCGTAGCGCAAAGCATACGGCGCCGGCGATGATGAGGTTCCAGTACTTGGCACATATGAGAAAACCCCGGAGCGTTGGTATTCCAACGTTTTCCGGGGTTTCTCCCTGCGTGCGAGTGGGGGGAGTTGAACCCCCACGAGCATACACTCACTGCCACCTGAAGACAGCGCGTCTACCATTCCGCCACACTCGCAGACAATCGACTAACTTACACCCGGCTGGGTAATCATGCAATCTTCGGCGTGTCGCATGGGAGGCAGGGATATATCGCTTGTGGGTCTCCTGCGGGCGCCGTGATCTTTGAGGGTGGCGGCACTCCCCTCAGTCACTTCGTGACAGCTCGTCCGCAATTAAGGACGGGCCTTGCCTGCAACCTGCTGGTTCGACTATCGTCTCACCTTCGACTACAAACAGCCCACTGGGCTGTTTGTTTAACGTCTCAGCCTCAGCGAGGGGAGCAGAGAGAAGTTCGGCACAAGCCGCAACGAAGGAGAAAAACTCACAACCCTGGCCGGCGCTCGCCGTTGCCGTAGAAGTGGGCCAACGCTTCGTCGCGGAACTCATCAAAGTATCCGCCGTCGATCGAGGCGCGGATGTCGTCCAGCAGCTTCACGAAGAAATGCTCGTTGTGAATCGTGGCCAACGTGAAGCCGTTGAATTCGCGTGCGCGAAGCAGGTGGTCGACGTATGCGCGCGAGTAGTGACGGCACGTGTAGCAGTCGCACCCTTCCTCCAGCGGCCCGAAATCGAACTTGTGCTGGGCGCGCTTGATGTTGTACCGGCCGGCGCGCGTGTAGATCGCGCCGTTGCGGGCGCAGCGCGCGGGGGCCACGCAGTCGAAGGTGTCGCCGCCGTTCTCCACGCACGCGAAGATATCGTCCACGGAGGCGATGCCCAGCACATGGCGCGGCCGGCTCTCCGGCATCGCGTCGCAGATCCAGGCGCAAGTGTCGCCGATGACGCGTTTCTCGATCGCGCCGCCGATTCCCACGCCGTCGAAGTCCAGCGAGGCGATCTGCGAGGCCGCGCGCCGGCGTAGATCCTCGTAATTCGCGCCCTGCACCACGCCATACAGCGCCTGATAGGGCTTGCCCAGCCGCTCAGCCGTCAGCCGCTGGTGCTCGTCCACGCATCGGCGGGCCCAGCGGAAGGTGCGCTCCACCGAGTCCTCCTGGTAGGAGCGGGTGTTCATCAGCGTGGTGAGTTCGTCGAACGCGAACATGATGTCTGCGCCGATTTTGTGCTGGATGCCCATCGAAATCTCAGCGGAGAAACGATGTGCGTCACCATTCAAAGGCGACTTGAACGTCACGCCGTCCTCATCCACCCAGGCCATGCGCTCCTTGCCCTTGGCGATGATGTCGTCCGACTTCATGCCGGTCACGTCCATCGCCAGCGTCTTCTTGAAGCCGACGCCCAGCGACATGACCTGGAAACCGCCGGAATCGGTGAACGTGGGCCCATCCCAGTTCATGAAACGCGCCAGGCCGCCGGCCGCGTCCAGCACGTCCTCGCCGGGACGCTCGAATAGGTGGAAAGCGTTGGCCAGCAGGCATTGTGCGCCTAGATCCTTCATCTGCTCGGGCAACACGGCCTTCATCGCGGCTTGCGTGCCCACCGGCACGAAGGCAGGCGTGCGAATATCGCCGTGGGGCGTGTGAATGATGCCGGTGCGACCGTATCGAGCACCGTCGCGCCCAAGTCCGCTGGCCGTGGATGGCAGGCGGGTGATTGTCTCGAAGTGGAAGGCGCTGCGGTCGCCGGGCTGTCCGGGCTGTGCGCCCAACGGATGTTCAAGAAGGCTGATCGTCATATGTTCACTTTAGGCAGAAGGGCCAGAAAAGGGCCGGAAATTGTGAAGAACTCGGTTTCGAGGGGCGGATTTCGCCGCTCCCGAACGTCTACTTCCGCTTCAAGGGGCTCCTGGCCAAGTAGGCCGGCTGCAAAAAATGGCGGAATGGCGTTAAATGAGGGCTCTTGATACTCGGAATTGACCGCGCGAACAGCCCCTTGAAGTGCAAGTAGATGTTCCCGAAACAGGAAATCAGCCCCTCGAAGCCGAGATGCCCATAAGACTCTGCGATGATTACGCATAGACTTTCAATCAACGTTCAGAAAACCTCCAGATTAACTGCCTTTACTACTGAGGTAGCACACGAGAAGCGGCAAGGAGCAAGCGCCCAAATAGCCGCCGAACAGACGTGATAGGAATTTAGGAAAAGGAGCAGCAATGGCTGACGAATTCAACCCGCAGGGCGTCGACCAGACCCCGCAGAATAACGAAAACCCCAATAATACTGCCGATACCGGCAACATCGAGCCGAAGAACCCATTTGTAGGCGGCGCCTCGGTTGATGCCGGCAACGCCAGCGATTCCAGCGAGCAGCAAGCCCCGGTTCCCCCGGCCGCCCCCGCTGCCGATCAGCGGCCTACGCAAGCCGTTACCGACACCGCCGCCACCGAGCCCATCCCGGACTACGCCTCCGCCAAGGGCGAGAGCACGGTGGTCTCCTCCTCGCCGGCTTCTCCGGCAGCGCCGGCCGCAGACCAGACCTCGGCCACAACTCCGCTGTATCGTCCGGCCCCGGAATATGGCGCTTATGGTCCGACCCCGACTCAGGCACAGGGCCAGCAGGGCGGCCAGGCCGGCAGCAATGCCCAGCCCACGCAGCAATTCCCGTTCGGTCAGCCTGCACAGCAAACCCCACAGGGCCAGCAGGGCAACCGCAATCCCTACTACACCAATAACCCGCAGCCGCAGGGCAACGGCAATCCGTTCAATCCGCCCACGCAGCCGCAGCAGAACAACGGCAACCCGTTTGCCAGCCAGTCCGGTCAGAATGGCCGGAATGGCCAGCAGCCCCAGCAGGGCGGTCTGTTCGGTTTCGGCACTCCCGGTACCGGTACGCCGAACGGTCAAGGTCCGACCCAGCCGGGCCAGCCCGGTCAGCCCGGCCCCGCCAAGCAGGGCATGTCCAAGACGGCGAGCAACATCCTCATCGCCGTGGTCGCCGCCGTTCTGGCTGCGGCCCTCTGCCTGGGCCTCGGTTACGGCGCCCTCACCAGCGGCCTGATCACCTTGCCGACCAGCAATTCGCTGTCCAACGTCAGCTCGAATAAGTCCGGCTCCGGGTCCGCCACCGCCAAGAGCGGCGAAGCCCCCGACTGGCAGACTGTCGCCAGCGATGTCTCCGGCTCCGTGGTCTCCATCCAGACCGCGTTGAGCAACGGCACCGCCAAGGGCTCCGGCGCCATCATCGACACCGAAGGCCACATCATCACCAACAACCACGTGATCTCCGGTGCCCAGCAGATTCAGGTGACGCTTGCCAACGGTAACATGTATTCCGCCACGCTCGTCGGCACTGACGCCACCACCGATCTTGCGGTCATCAAGCTCGACAACCCGCCGAGCGACCTCAAGGCCGTGGAATTCGCCGATTCCGACAAGCTCGCCGTCGGCGAGAACGTGATGGCCATCGGCAACCCGCTCGGCTACGACGACACCGCCACCACCGGCATCGTCTCCGCCCTGAACCGCCCGGTGACCGTGACCGACGATAACAACAACGAGATCGTCACCAACGCCGTCCAGATCGACGCGGCCATCAACCCCGGCAACTCCGGCGGCCCGACCTTCAACGCGGCCGGCCAGGTGATCGGCATCAACTCCTCGATCGCCTCCACCGCCACCTCCTCCGACTCCGCCGGCTCCATCGGCATCGGCTTCGCCATCCCGTCCAACCTCGTCAAGCGTGTGGCCGACGAAATCATCAAGGACGGCAAGGTCAAGCACGTTGCCCTCGGCGTGGTCATCAAGTCCGACACGGTTGAAGCCGACGGCGTGACCCGCGGCGGCGCGACCATCACCAAGTCCAGCGCCACCGGCAGCGCGGTCGTCTCCGGCGGCCCGGCCGACAAGGCCGGCCTCAAGGAGGGCGACACCATCGTGGCCTTCAACGGCAACGCCGTGAACAACAACTACTCGCTGCTTGGTTACGTTCGTGCCGCGGCTTTGGGAGACAAGGTGACGCTGACCATCGTGCGCGACGGCAAGACCATGGATGTGGACGTGACGCTCGATCAGGAGGAGTCGTCGGTGAACGGTTCGTCCAGCTCAGATTCCAACGGCAACAGCCAGAATAACCAGAACAACCAGAACGGCAATGGCCAGAACGGTTACGGCAATGGCAATGGCAACAGCGATGGCGGCACCGGTGACGGCGGCGGCTTCTCCGACCCGTTCGGCCTGTGGTAAAGCCGACCCAACAACGTCACACGGTGTTGAGCGGTAACCGCTGAACACCGTGTCAGACAAGCAAAGGCCCGTGGCAGTGAGCAAACTCCTGCCACAGGCCTTTCGTATGCGCGATTGTGCCTCGCACCCATGCCACCAACGTAGTTTCGATATCCGGCATGTCGCACAACGCTCGTTGATAGGGTAGGTCAAGCACTGAGTTCGGGCGGTGCTCCGAACAAAGCGCATAATTCAATACAAAACTGAACATTTCTTTACGCCGTGTATCGGAAGGTCGCGCGGGAGCCGAGCAAAGCGAAGCCCCAGGCAAAGCCGCCGGTGGGTTAACAAGGCGTGACCGCAGCGCCGATTGCGCGGGCCACGCTTGCCGTACCGCAATCGACTCCGTATACGAGCGTAAGGAGCAATGATGGGCGCACTCATCAGATTCTTCACCAAAATTCTCGACATCTGCAAGCTTGTGCCGATGCTTCCGGTCGTCGTCATCGCCGCAATTCCGCTGGCTTTACTGGGCGATTGGCGTCCGTGGGGCAATGCGATGGCGATTCCGGTACTTGGCAATCCGGGCTTCGGCCAGTGGCTGGTTATCGCATTGGTGCTGATTATCGTGATTGACACTGTGCGCGGCATGATTGACGATTTGCGCCACGGGCAGGTCGGGGTTGATGTGCTGGCCGTGGTCGCGATCCTCTCCACCGTGGCCGTCGCCGAATACTGGGCAAGTTGGGCGGTGACGCTGATGATTACGTCCGGCGAGGCCATTGAGGAATACGCCCAAGCCAAGGCCGAGCGCAGTCTGACCGCGCTTATGGAAGCCGCGCCGCAGACCGCACACGTCGTCAACCTGCCTGGTGTGGGGTGTGGGTTTGCTACCGATAAGGGCGATTCGTCCGATGGCTTCCGGCGTGTGGGCTTGGCGTCGGCTGCGGCCGCCGCGCACCGCTTCGACACGGTGCCGGTCGAGCAGGTGCAGCTGGGCGATGTACTCATGGTGCTGCCGGGCGAAACTGTGCCGGTTGACGGTGAGCTGCTGTCCGGCACGGCCACGCTCGACCTGAGCAATATCAACGGTGAGCCGGTGCCGCGTGAAGTGTTCGCCGGCGCCCGTGTGATGTCCGGGGCGGTGAACGGCTCGACTGCATTGACCATGCGTGCCACCCAGGTGGCCGCCGATTCGCAGTACCAGCGCATCCTCGAGCTCGTGGCCTCCGCGCAGGAGTCGCGCCCGGCCGTGGTAAAAACCGCTGACCGCTTGGCCGTGCCCTTTACCGTGCTTTCGTTGGTGATTGCCGGCGTCGCATGGGCGGTGTCCGGGGTACCGACGCGATTCGCCCAGGTGCTGGTGCTGGCCACGCCCTGCCCGCTGCTCATCGCCGCACCGGTGGCATACATCGCCGGAACCGGACGCCTCGCCGCAGCCGGCGTGCTTATCAAAGCACAGGACGTGCTGGAAAACCTTGGCCGCGTCACGCAGGTGTTCTTCGACAAAACCGGTACGCTCACCGTCAAGCAGCCGCAGGTGGTGCGCGTCGAGATGTTGCCCGGCGCTGCAACCCGTCTCAACGAAGACCATGTGCTGATGATGGCCGGCGCGGTGGAAAGCTACTCGGTGCACATCCTGTCCAAAGGCATTGCCAAGGCCGGCGCGGAGGCGCTGGCCCGACTGCGCCAGCGGTTCGAGGATGGCCAGCGCCTGTGCCCAGAGCCGGAGGCCAGCTGGCCTGGCCATGGCCGGGAGTATCCGGTCGTCAAGAACATCAATGAAGACGCCGGCAAGGGCGTTTCCGGCGAGGTGAACGGACACGCGGTGCGCGTTGGCCGGCTGTCTTTCGCGGCTGCTGGGGAGGATGGATTCCTGGCGGTCGGCGAGGCTGCCCCCCTCAGCCCGCGAAGCGGCCAGCTCCCCCTAAGAGGGGGAGCTCAGCAAAAAGATGACCTGCGCACTCGCTTTGGCCTGCTGCAGCCGGATGAGATGGCGTCCTACGTGTCCGTTGACGGCCGGCTGATCGCGCGCATCGTGCTGCGCGATGTGCCGCGTGCCAACGCCAAGGCAGTGCTCGCCAAACTGCATGAGTTGGGCGTCACCAAGCTCGCCATGCTTACCGGTGACAAGCGGGCTTCCGCCAATATCATTGCCAGCGAAGTCGGCATTGACGAGGTTCACGCCGAACTGTTCCCGGAGGATAAGGTAGCCGCAGTCAGGGCCGCTACAGGAACCGGCAAAACCGTCACGATGATGGTTGGTGACGGTGTGAATGATGCCCCGGTGCTCGCTGTTGCCGATATCGGCGTGGCCATGACCGATGGCACGTCCACCGCCGCTTCCGAAAGCGCTCAGGTGGTCATTATGAATGACAATATCGCCGCCGTGCCGCGCGCCATCGCCATTGCACGCCGCACCAAGCGCGTGATGCTTCAAGCCGTAATCGCGGGCCTTGTGCTTGCCACCATCGGCATGATTGCCGCCGCGTTCAACCTTATCCCGGTCGTCGTCGGTGCCTTCCTCCAGGAGGCCATCGACGTGGTGAGCATCCTCTGGGCCCTCACTGCCCTAATTGATCGGGACTGATTAAGAATATGAGGCTTCTGCTGTTTTTGTAGGTCAGTTGACTGACCGGGATGGTCGTATGTCGAGTCCACCGCATCGAAACATAATCGGGGCGATACGGTTGGTGACGTGGCGGAAACGGAAATCCCACCCACGAAAGCAGCAATAGCATCGGAGTTATTCATTAGGTCGATTTGACGTTTATTAGGTCGGTCCTTGGTCGGAGCGGCCCTTGAAACCCCGCCGTTCCAAGGGATGGCTTCAGCACCCTCCGACCTAATGGACGAAGAAATGACCTAATGAATGCAATCGAGGTCGTAAAGAGCCGTTGGAGGTGACGTCTTTAATGCCTCAAGGGATTCACTGATTGCACAGAATTCCTACTGCTCTGCGGCGGCTCTTTACCGTCGGCCTTCTAGCCAATCGAGGGGTGGAGGTGACGCGGATTCCTTGTGAGACATAACTATGCTCAACCCGACTGGTTACGTACTGTTGCTCACACGGTATACCGAGAACATCGCCAATTAAAGTGAGATGGCGGGCGAACCGGTCATGATAGGTTTGTCCGGATTTGATTTCTATGAGCATACGGTTGTTAGGATCGGTGAAATCCAACAAATCCACCTCGACCTTGCTGGCATCGCGGTAGAAGAATAATTGTGGCTCCTGATTGGCGTTCAAATGCTGTTTCATGGTTTCCGCAATGATGAGGTTTTCAAATATATCGCCGAACTTGGGATGCGCAACCAGTGCTTCGACCGTCCGAATGCCCAAGAGATGACACAGCAAGCCAGTGTCATAAAAATAGAGTTTCGGCGTTTTGACCACCTGTTTGCGTGCGTTCGTGTAGAACGGCATGAGATGGAATGCGATGTAACTTGATTCCAGAATCGACATCCATGCCTTTACGGTTCGCGGACTTACACCAAGTTCATTGGCGATGTTGGTGTAGTTTATGAGTGCTCCGGAACTGAGTGCGCAAAGAGTCAAGAATCGGCGGAATTCAGCCAAATTGCGTACATCAAGATATTCGGAAACATCACGTTCGATATAAGTGTCGATGTAGTTCGAGAAGAACAGATTGAGCGGCATTCTCGTGTCATAAATGCGTGGATAACCGCCTTGCAGCATAAACGTATCCGGAGTAAGGGCCTGATCCGCCTTGCATGCTTCTTGGAATGAGAACGGCAATAACTTGACCAATAGGGAAACCCATAATCTGACATTAGCAGTGCTCGTAGGTTTCCCAAACGCACAAACTATGGCCTAATACACAGAATTCCCACCACTCGCCCTCTGTTGCAACGGAAGGCTTTGCGTTAGGCTAGAGCGCGTGACTGAATCTGTGAATACTGAACTCCGCATTGCTGTAATTGGCGCTGGTCCGGCCGGCGTCTACTCATCCGATATCTTCCTGCGCCAGCTCAAGAAGCTGGGCGAAGAGCTCGGCCTCGGCACCGAAGCGCGCATCGACCTGTTCGAGAAGCTGCCCGTGCCCTTCGGCCTGGTGCGTTACGGTGTGGCCCCGGACCACCCGTCCATCAAGTTCATCGCCTCCGCGCTTGAGAAGACGCTCGATAACCCGAACATCCACCTCTACTGCGACGTGGAATTCGGCAAGGACGTGACTCTTGACGACCTGCTGGCCCGTTACGACGCCGTGCTGTTCGCCACCGGCGCGGTCAAGGACAAGCCGCTGAACCTGCCCGGCGCCGACCTTGAAGGCGTGTACGGCGCCGCCAAGTTCGTCGAATGGTACGACGGTTACCCCACCGGTGCCCGCGAATGGCCGCTTACGGCCGAGAACGTCGCCGTGATCGGCGGCGGCAACGTGGCCATGGACGTGGCCCGCGAACTCATGCGCAACGCCGACGACCTCAAGGCCAAGACCGACATTCCGGACAACGTGTACGAGGGCATCGGCCAGAACAAGGCCAAGGTGCTCCACCTGTTCATCCGCCGTGGCGTGGCCCAGGCCAAGTTCAGCGTGCAGGAACTGCGCGAGATGGAGAAGCTGCCCGGCGTGCAGCTCATCATCAACGAGGACGACTTCGATCTGGACGACGAGACCATCGAGGTGGCCGGCAAGGACAAGCTCACCCGCCAGATGGTCGAGGAGCTGTTCGCCGTCCGCGAGATGGCCGAAGACATGGAAGATGACGGCGACGTCGACTTCGAAGGCAACCCGGCCGACCGCAAGTACTACGTGCACTTCAACTCCGCCCCCACCGAGATCCTCGGCGAGGACGGCAAGGTCAAGGCCATCCGCGTGGAGCGCACCGAAACCGGTGCCGACGGCAAGATGCACCGCACCGGCGAGTTCACCGACTACCCGGTCGAGGCCGTCTACCACGCCATCGGCTACAAGCCCGCCGAAGCTCCCGGTATCACCTACGACGAGCACGGCGCCCACCTGGCCAACGCCAACGGCGACGGCCGCATCACCACCGAGGCCGACGGCGGCAAAGTGCGCGACCGCCTGTACGCCACCGGTTGGGCCAAGCGCGGCCCGGTGGGCCTGATCGGCTCCACCAAGTCCGATGCGCTCGCCATCGTGACCAACATGCTCGAGGATCTGGCCAAGGCCGCTGAAGGTGGCCGTGTGGCAGCCGACCGCGACCCCGAATCCATCGACCGACTGCTGGCCGAGCGCGGCATTCGCCCGATCGACTTCGCCGGCTGGAAGAAGGTCGACGCTTTCGAGCGCGCCGAGGGTGCCAAGGAAGGCCGCGAGCACAAGAAGGTCATCGAGCCCGACCAGATGCGCGAGCTCGCCCACGCCTGACGGCCCGCCCACGCCCGTCCGGCATTTGTCCGGCATTCGTCCGGCATTCGTCCACCCGGCCGCGCCCCGTGCGGACGCGGCCGGGCTCGGGGCCGGACGGGCCGGGCGAATATGGGACATTGCGCGTGGCGCATATCCAGCAATCATTCAGCCTGCGATTTTAGTGTGTGCATTATGGATGCCAAAGTACGGGTGCACGGCCATTTCAACGGCCTGAAAACAACGCTGCTGTTTGCCCTGATGTGGGCCATCATCATGCTGATTTGGTGGGCCACGGGCGGCAGTCGGCAAACCCTGAGCATCTATATCGTCATCGGCCTGATTACCACGTTCGGCACCTACTGGTTCTCCGACAAACTCGCCATCGCCTCCATGGGCGCGCGGGAAGTCAGCGAGCAGGAAGCCCCGGAGATCTACCAGATTGTGCGTGAACTGAGCGCCAAGGCCGGCAAGCCGATGCCTCGCATCTACATCGCCCCCACCATGAGCCCGAACGCCTTCGCCACCGGGCGCAACGAACGGCACGCGGCCGTCTGCTGTACCCAAGGCATCCTGCAGATTCTCAACGCCCGTGAACTGCGTGGTGTGCTGGGCCACGAACTTATGCACGTGTACAACCACGACATCCTGACTTCCGCCATCGCCTCTGCCATGGCCACTGTCATCTCCTACCTTGGCTATTCGCTGATGTATTTCGGTGGCGGCTCGCGAGACGACCGCGATAGTTCCGGTGGCCTCGGCCTGATCGGCGCATTGCTGAGCGTGATTCTCGCGCCGATTGCCGCGTCTTTGATCCAGATGGCCATCTCCCGCACCCGCGAATACGACGCCGATGAAGACGGCAGCTTGCTCACCGGCGATCCCGAGGCCCTGGCTTCCGCGCTGAACAAGATTTCCTACGGCGCACAGACCGCGCCGATGCGCAAAACCGCCGGCACCCAGTCCGTCTCCGCAATGATGATCGCCAACCCGTTCTCCGCGGTCGGTTTCTCGCGCTTGTTCTCCACGCACCCGCCGACCGATGAGCGCATAGCGCGTCTCATGCAGATGGCCAACGAAATGAACGGCACGCCGATCGCTCCGCCCACCTACTCCACGCGCGTCGGCAGGTGACGTGCTAGGATAACTATTCGTGCCTCGTTTGGCTGAGCATGCTCGTCACGTGAGGTGCAGCAGCCGTAAGGCATGCGGACATAGTTCATCGGTAGAATGAAAGCTTCCCAAGCTTTAGAGGCGGGTTCGACTCCCGTTGTCCGCTCCATTGATTTTCAATGATTTTCATTATTTCCGGGAAAGTGTCGCGCACGATCGCAAAATTACGCGCTATTTGAGCGCTTTGCCCGCGGAACCCAGCTGCCGGCAAGCCTCGACCACACGGGCGGACATGGAATCCTCAGCCTTACGGCCCCAAGAACGCGGATCGTAGAACTTCTTCTCGCCCACTTCGCCGTCGATTTTCAGCACCTTGTCGTAGTTCTCGAACACGTGGTCGGCGATTGGACGGGTGAAGGCGTACTGGGTATCGGTGTCGATGTTCATCTTGATTACGCCGTAGCTTACAGCTTCGGCGATTTCTTCCGGGCGTGAACCGGAGCCACCGTGGAACACCAGCTCAAACGGCTTGCCATTGGGGAAATAGACCATGCCGGCCGCGCTAGGCAGCTCGCCTTCGGCCACCGCGCGCGCCGCGCGCGCCTGAATGTCGCCGAGTAGCGACGGGCGCAGCTTGACCACGCCGGGCTTGTAGGCACCATGCACATTGCCGAATGTGAAAGCGGCCATGTACCGGCCACGTTCGCCCAAACCCAGTCGGCGGGCGACTTCGAGGCCATCTTCCGGAGTGGAATACAGCTTTTCATTGATTTCGGCGGAGTGGCCGTCTTCCTCACCGCCGACCGCGCCGATTTCGATTTCGAGCACGGTGTGCGCCTTCTGCGACTTGTCGAGCAGTTCCTCGGCGATGTCCAGATTTTCCTTGAGCGGCACGGTGGAGCCATCCCACATATGCGACTGGAATGTGGGCTCCTGGCCTCGTGCCACCTGATCGGCCTCATGCGCGAGCAGAGGACGCACCCACTCATCCAGATACTGCTTGGCGCAGTGGTCGGTGTGCAGGGCGATGGTGATGTTCGGGTATTTCGCAGCCACTTCATGTGCGAAAGCCGCCAGTGCCAGCGAGCCGGTAACGCGATCATTGACCCCTATGCCGGAGACGTAAGCCGCGCCTCCCACGGAAATCTGGATGATGCCGTCGGACTCGGCGTCTGCGAAGCCCTTCAACGCAGCATTCAGTGTCTGTGAGCTGGTTACGTTGATGGCTGGATAGGCGTAACCGCCTCGGCGGGCGGCCTCGAGCATTTCGGCATAGCGTTCCGGTGTTGCGATCGTCATGGCTTCATTATCGCGCGAGGCATGCCCTCTAGGCTCCGTTCTTCAACCTGTGCGCTGTGCGATTGGTCACAGCATCGCCTCGTACGAGTAGAAATTCGTCACCCATTCCGGGTTGTCGCACCTCCAGCCTCGCCCTGCGTGAGACGAAACTTCGCAGGGTAGAGGGTGTACGGTAGTCTGTTTCCGGCGGAATCGTGCGAATGCGGAGGTGCATCATGCCTGGAATTGTTCTTATTGGTGCTCAGTGGGGCGACGAGGGTAAAGGCAAGGCTACCGATTTGATCGGCACCAAGGTCGATTACGTCGCGCGCTTCAACGGCGGCAACAACGCGGGCCATAGCGTGGTGGTCGGCGATGAGTCGTACGCCCTGCACCTGCTGCCTTCCGGTATTATCAACCCGAACCTGACCCCGGTGATCGGCAACGGCGTGGTCGTGGACCCGGAAGTGCTCTTCGAGGAGATTGACGGCCTGGAATCCCGCGGCATCGATTGCTCCCACCTCAAGGTGAGCGAGGCCGCACACATCATCGCGCCCTACCACCGCACACTCGACAAGGTGACCGAACGCTTCCTTGGCAAGCACAAGATCGGCACCACCGGCCGTGGCATCGGCCCGGCCTACGCGGACAAGATCAACCGTGTCGGCATCCGCGTGCATGACCTGTTCAACGCCGACCATCTGCACGACAAGGTGGAGGCCAGCCTACACCAGAAGAACCAGATGCTGGTCAAGCTCTACAACCGTCGTCCGATTGACGTGGACCAGACCACCGAGGAGCTGCTGAAGCTCGGCGAACGCCTCAAGCCGTACGTGGCCAACACCGGCCTGATTCTCAACAAGGCGCTTGACGAAGGCAAGACCGTACTGTTCGAAGGCGCTCAGGCCACCATGCTTGACGTGGACCACGGCACCTACCCGTTCGTCACCTCTTCCAACCCGACCGCCGGCGGCGCCTGCACCGGCACCGGCGTGGGCCCCACCAAGATCACCCGCGTAGTCGGCGTCTCCAAGGCCTACGTCACTCGCGTGGGCGAAGGCCCATTCCCCACCGAACTGCTGGACGAGTCCGGCGAATGGCTGCGTCAGCAGGGCCACGAATTCGGCGTGACCACCGGCCGCCCGCGTCGCTGTGGTTGGTTCGATGCGGTCGTCAACCGTTACGCCTCCCAGGTCAACGGCCTGACCGACATCGTGCTCACCAAGCTCGACGTGCTCACCGGCCTGAAGGAGATTCCGATCTGCGTGGCTTACGACGTGGACGGCGAACGTCACGACGATATGCCGACCGATCAGGCCGCTTTCGCCGCCGCCAAGCCGATTTACGAGACCATGCCCGGCTGGGACGAAGACATCTCCGACTGCCACTCCTTCGACGAGCTGCCCGCCACCTGCCAGGCCTACGTCAAGCGTTTGGAAGAGCTGAGCGGCTGCCGGATCTCCGCGATCGGCACCGGTCCGCAGCGCGATCATGTCATCCAGATCAATTCGCTGGTCGACTGACCGTCTGCAACGAATTTCCCGGCTTGACTGGTAACGACGCGGCACATGATATCCGCCGGCTGATTCCGCGATTCGACCACTTGAAGTGGAAGATGGCGGCGGCCGGCATAGTCATTGGTCTGGTTTCAGGATTGCTGGTTGTCGTATACCGTCTCGGCATCGAATACGGCACGGATGCGTCCCGTTGGATATATGCGCGGATTCGCGAGACCCCGTGGCTGATTGCGCCGTGGGCGGTTGCCGCGGTGGCGGCCGCGCTGGCGATCGCGTGGATGGTCGGCAAGGAGCCGATGGCTGGTGGCAGCGGCATCCCGCAGACCAACGGCGTGGTGATATGCGGCTTGAAGATGCGTTGGCAGACGATTCTGCCAGTCCGTTTCGTCGGTGGACTGTTGGGCGCGTTGTTTGGTCTGTCGCTCGGCCGTGAGGGGCCGTCCATTCAGATTGGTGCGTCGGGCGCGCAGTGTGTGTCCCACCGTTTGCGCGGCCGCCGCCGTGAGGACATGCAGGAGCATTATCTGGTCACCGCCGGTGCCGCGGCCGGCTTGTCCGCCGCGTTCAGCGCGCCGCTGTCCGGCATGATGTTCGCTTTGGAAGGGGTGCATCGGAGTTTTTCCCCTGCGATTCTGATGGGCGCCACCGCCGCATCGCTGACCGCCGATTTCGTCTCAAAATACTGTTTCGGTCTGCGTCCGGTTTTGGATTTCGGTGATATCGGTCAGCTGTCGTTGGAAGAGTATGTGTGGCTGATTCCGTTGGGATTGGTGGCCGGTTTGGTTGGTTCGCTGATGAACCGCTCGTTGCTTGGCTTCCAGACGCTGTACGGCAAACTGCCGGCATGGAGCCGCCCGATGATTGCGATTGCGATCGCGTTGCCTGTCGGCATCTGGTTGCCCGATGTGCTCGGCGGCGGCTCGAATCTGATTGATACCGCCGAACATGCGCGCGTCGGCTTGGGAATGCTGTGTCTGCTGTTCGTGGCGAAGATGCTGTTCACATCCACGAGTTTCGGCTCAGGCGCGCCTGGCGGTATTTTCATGCCGATTCTTGCGGTCGGTTCGTTGGCCGGCGGCATCTGCGGTGAAGTGTTGCATCGATTCGGTGATCTGCCATCCGACGCAGTGGCGGTGTTTGCGGTGTGCGTGATGACGGGCACGCTCGCCGCGTCCGTGAAAACGCCGATCACGTCGATTCTGTTGGCTGTGGAGATGTCTGGAACGTTGACGCACATGCTGCCGGTCGCGGCCGTCGCTTTCGTCGCGCTGTTGGTGTCCGATTTGCTGCGCACCAAACCGATTTATGGGGAGTTGCTGGAGCGGTACGTGCGCGCGCAAGGCATGCAGATGGCGATCGCAAGCCATGTGGGCAGCGGCATTATGGAACTGCCATTGGAAATGGGAGCGATTGCGGACGGCAAGCGGGTGTGTGACGTGCGTTGGCCGTCTGGGTGCCTGATCATCGGCCTGCGTCGCGGCGAAAGCGAGATCGTGCCGCGCGGCGATACACGGCTGCGTGCCGGCGACTATCTGGTGGTGCTGTTCAGTGGCGAGGAGGAGCGCGAGGTGCGACCTGCGATGCGGCGGCTGTGTGATGCCCGGCTTGACTGAGCCTGGCTGAATTCGGCTGGACTCTGGATGTACGAATCTGCGGAATCGGACATCCAGGGTGCATACGTTGGCGCTCCGTGTAAACTCATATGCGTTAGGAAGGCGGCAACCGCGGCCCAGCTCGTTGTTGCACGGCCTATGGGCGGAACAACGCTGTCCGCGGAAGGCCAGTACAGGGGGAGCGCAATGGAATCGCAAGAACAATCGCCGGGAGACGTGGTGACTGCGGGTGAGGACTCACATCCCATCACGCAGGCAATCGACACTGTTGAGGTGATGCATGCTGGTGCAACCGCGCCCGCCGCTAACACCATGGATCCGCCTACGATTCCCCTGGCGCCGATGAAACGTATGCAGGCGCGGTTCAATCCGCTCGCCGACGGACTGATGTATGTTGTGGTGTTCGTCGGTGGATTTGTTGGAGTCGGCTGTCGGCATGCGTTGGATATGCTCCTGCCGTCGGTCAGCGGGACGCCATTCGTTGTGGGCACGTTTGTGTCGAATATGGTCGCCTGCTTCCTGTTCGCGATGCTGACCGAATTCATGGCGACCGCTTCGTGGCTGCGTCGCCGGGTGCGGCAGGTTGTCAGCCGTGGCGTTGGGCTCGGCTTGCTCGGCGGGCTTTCGACGATGTCCGGCGTGATGCTGGAAACGATGGAAGGTCTGCACGAGCGGCATATCGCCAGTGCGCTTGGCTATCTTGCGGGAAATTTTGCAGGCGGTTTGCTCACTGCCGCCGCCGGCGTGGTTCTGATGCAGGCACTGCTGTCACGGAGTACTCGAAAGCGGGTTCGGGGTGCGTTTTCAGCTGTTTCCGTGTCCGATTCTGCCGAATCGGACACGCAGGGCGTACGCCATGTGAAAGTGGCCGACGTGGCGCGTTCTGCCGCGCAGGCCGCAATGGAAGCCGCGCAGACGGCCCAGCAGGCCGCGCAGACGGCCCAGCAGATTGCACAGACGGGACAGGTTCCGCGAGTCGAAACGCCAACCGTGCCGCCGACTGCCATCCAGCCTATGCAGACAGGCCACGTTCCGCAGATTCCTCCGCTGGTCGTTCCTCAGCTGACACAGTCATCGCAGCCGTTGTTGCGCGAGCCGGATACTTCAGACTTGGGGCAGCTGCCCGAGCCGATTCAGCAGTCGCAACCAATCCAGCAGCCCCAGCAGCAGTCGCAGCCAATCCAGCAGCCGGCCAACCCGCTTCCACCCAGCTTCGAGCCCAAACCGATCACTGCGGAGATTTCGCTTGTCGCCGACCCGACTACCGGGGAGGTGCGCTGATGATGTGGATGATCTGTCTGTTCGGCGGTCTGGGAGCCATGGCCCGTTACGTGCTCGACGTGTCAATTCAACGAGGCTGGAACCGCGAGAATCGAAGAACGAACCGCAACTTCCCGCTATCCACGCTCGTCATCAACGGCGTCGCCTCGCTATGCGCGGGCATCGCCATGATGTCCTACTATTCGCAATCGGTGGATATGGACACGGTCATGATGTTCGTTGTCGGATTTCTCGGTGGTTTCTCAACATTCTCCACGGCGCTCAACGAAGTGGTTTCATTGATTCGCCAGCGTCGTTTTACGCTGGCTCTGGGCTATGGAATAGCAACCGTCGCGGTGCCTCTCATTTGCGTGGCCGCCGGTTTCGGCATTGCGCTGCTTGCCAATCCGGCGTAATTTTCACGTTACACGGACGGTCGCTGAGTAACGTGAAAGAAATCTGAGCGCCACCGCCATCAAGGCCGCCAGTCCGGATGCAACGCTGGTGATTGCATTCGACCAGACCAAGCCGCTGCTGAAGGCCTTCGCCTCCGCAGGAGTCGACACTAAGAAGCTGTATTTCGTTGCCGGACTGTCGAACAGGTTCGAGAGAATGTAAATGAATGTAATATTTCGTGGTAAGCACGTGAGCATACAACGATAGAACAGTGATAACGGGGAAGGTGCGATCATGGTCGGCATGCGCGATGTGGCGAAGAAGGCCGGGGTGTCTCTGAGCACCGTCTCGCTGGTGGTGAACGGCAACGGGTACGTGTCTGATGACATGCGCGAACGTGTGCGCAAAGCCATGCAAGCCCTCAATTATGTGCCGAACGAGCTTGCCCGCAATCTGTATCATGATTGCACGAATCTGGTCGGCGTCATCGTGCCCACCATCCGCCACCCGTTCTTTGCGACGTTTACCGCACATCTGCAGCATGCGCTCGCCGCGCAAGGATTACGCACTATGCTGTGCTCTACCGCAGATGAGGCGGACGGCGAAATCCAGTATGTCGACATGTTGCGTCGGCACATGATGGACGGCATCGTCATGTGTGCGCACACTTCGCATCCCGGCGATTATTGGACGTCGATTCATCGCCCGATCGTCGCGTTCGACCGTGTGCTTGGAGACGGTATTTCGTCAATCGGATCCGACCACGAGCAGGGTGGGCGATTGATTGCGCAGATGCTGATCCGCAATGGTGCCAAACATGTGGTGATGATTGGCGGTCCGCGAGATCAATTCTTCGATTTGGCTGCGCGCGGAGAAGTCGAGGAAGGACCGTTCGATTTGGGAAAGACCACGTTCCCGACGGTGCGCTACTACCTCACGTTGGAACAGGAATTGACCTCCGCAGGCGTGAAATACGAGTATGTTGAAGCTGGCGAAGTGATGGATTTTGCCGGCTATCATCGTGCGGTCAGCAATGCGCTCGACAAGGTGACGACCGACGGCGTCGATGCCGTGGTCAGTTCCGATATTGGTGCATCGTTCTGCGTGCGCGAAGCGTTGGGCCGTGGAATTTCCATTCCTGACGAGCTGCAGATCGTTGCCTACGATGGTACGTATTTGACTGATTTGGCCGGCATGAAGCTGACCGCGGTCGCGCAGGATTTCTCGGCGATCGCACAGTCGGCGGCCGACCATATCGTGCAGGCGATTGCCAATGAGGAAGTGGCCGCGGCTAACGCTTCACGCAAGAACATCCCCAAGCCGTTCGAGCCGAACGTGCTTATTCCCATGACACTGGTGCCAGGCGATACCACGCGTTGATACTGTGCGTCTTCATGCGTGTGCCCGGTGTGGATCGCATCGATTTCAGCGGCGTCCACAACCGGCGAACGTCCGTCGATAGTCGTGCTCATCATTCGACTTGTGCACATGTGTCCGATTCTGCCGAATCGGACGTCTGAGTTCCGAAAAATGTGTTCTGTGTGTCCGATTCTGGAGAATCGGTCATGTGTGATGTGAATTGGGATGTTTGGATGTCCGTTTCTGCAGAATCATCTTTGCTCTGTACTCGTTGATTCGCAAATACGGCGCATGGCTCGTCATACCGGCCATGCTCGGCGGCGCGGCCTTCCTGGCGGACTCGGTGCTGACGCCGGCCGTGTCGATCTCGTCCGCCGTCGAAGGCCTGAAGACGCTGCCGGCGTTGGAGCATCTGTTCACCGAGAACAAGGATCTGACGATGATGATCACCGCGGTGATCATCGTGATCCTGTTCGCCGTGCAGTCGCGCGGCACCGAATCGATCGGCAAGGTCTTCGGCTCGGTGGTGATGGTCTGGTTCGCGTTCCTGGCGATCGTCGGCGTGGTAGCCATCGGCAACGACTGGTCCGTGCTCGCCGCACTCAACCCGTACTACGGCATCAAGTTCCTGTTCAGTCCGAATAACGCCACCGGTCTGGCGCTGATGGGCACCGTGTTCCTTTCGACCACCGGCGCCGAGGCGCTGTACTCGGATATGGGCCACGTGGGCCGCGGCAACATCTACTTCACCTGGCCGTTCATCAAGGTGGCGCTGGTGCTCAACTACTTCGGCCAGGGCGCGTGGATGCTGCGCAACCAGAACAACCCCGAACTGGCCGACGCCGAGGGGATCAACCCGTTCTTCCAGATGATGGATCCGAACGTGCGCTATGTGGCCGTCGTGCTGTCGGTCACCGCCGGCATCATCGCCTCCCAGGCGCTGATTACGGGCGCGTTCACCATGGTCTCCGAGGCCACCGGCCTCAACTGGATGCCGCATCTGCAGGTCCGTTACCCTGCCCGTACCCGCGGCCAGCTGTACATTCCGGTCGTCAACGTGGTGCTGTGCGTGGCCACGCTGGCCGTGCTGCTGCTGTTCCGCGATTCGGAACATATCTCGGCGGCCTACGGCTTGGCACTGACCATCACGATGATCACCACCACGATCCTGCTGGGCATCTACCTGTGGCACCGCAGCAACAAGTTCGGCACCGTTGTGTTCACCATCGTGTTCCTGGCGATCCAGGTCCTGTTCTTCGCCGCCTCGATGGCCAAGTTCCTGCACGGCGGCTGGTTCACGCTGCTGCTCACGCTGGCGATCCTCATGATCATGTACACGTGGAACGAGGGCACCAAGCTGGAGCGCTCGCAGCGTCGGCACATGATGCCGAAGGACTTCCTCCCCGCGCTGGACAAGCTGCACGGCGATAGCCGCATCCACCGGTTCGCGGACAACATCGTCTACCTGACCAGCGATCCGGACCTGAAGCGTCTCGATACGGACATCTTCTTCTCGATCTTCGCCGACCACCCCAAGCGCGCCCGCGCATGGTGGGCGGTGGCCGTCGAGACCACCGACGAGCCGTTCACCCGTGAGTATTCGGTCGAGAGCTTCGGTACCGACTACCTGTTCCGTGTGCGCATCCGCCTCGGCTTCAAGGTCTCGCAGTCCATCCCGGCCTACCTGCATCAGATCATGCACGATCTGGAGAAGACCGGCGAGCTGCCGAACCAGCAGTCGATCTACCCGAAGCTTGACGCCGATCCCGGCATCGGCACCATCCGCTACGTGGTGATCCACAAGGCGCTGATGCCCGAGTCGAAGGTCTCCGGCCGTGGCGCCCTCTCGCTGCAGATCAAGTACGCGATCCGCCGCGTGGCCGGTTCCCCGGTCAAGTGGTTCGGCCTGGCGCCGTACAACCCGCTGGTCGAGGTGCAGCCGCTGTTCGTGTCCACGCG
>ENA-OPDI01000667-OPDI01000667.1-human-gut-metagenome-genome-assembly--contig:-NODE-667-length-33775-cov-6.136032_pt1 | contig 33775 bp, 18 predicted proteins | sample MGYA00241262_ERZ501504 | MGnify/ENA primary metagenome ERZ501504 (study PRJEB25962, sample SAMEA2042570) | human gut metagenome | biome: human gut; feature: human-associated habitat; material: faeces...
TCAAAGAAATGAAGAGACTTCCGCCAGCTCGTCCGGCGTTACCATAACGTGCAGATGGACATTCCGCTTGCGGTTCTCCATCAGCGTTCCAGTGGATTTTCATAAGGCTTGTAAAATATCTTCAAAATTCGGAATTGCAGGGATGCTATCTATCAAATTCTTGTTGTTACTTTATGGCATATGAGCATTCCTGTAAGGGATGTAGCAGTTCTTCCTGTTTGTTTAACGGAACATGGTTCTCAGTATACGTGATTTCTGAAGATGAGGCGGCTGGCGGCATCTGCATTTGCCCATACGCTTCTTTTCGGGACTTTCGGAGCCAGTAAGCATAATATCAAGTATAATCAAATTTTATTCAAAAAACATTCTATATTTGAACTACTCTTTTCCTTTTTTTGTGTAAATTGGCTTATATATAAAGCAATCATTTTTAGAGCAAGTTTCGCAATGTCAGACCAAAACCCCTCCGGGATTTTTTCTGCCTTGCAACTTGATGGGGATTTCGTTTCCCCATACCCTCGACCGCAATCAAAGATATGCATATTGGTTCCCATTGCCATGGTCACAGTGTGATGATTCTTCATCACTTGCTTTCACAGCAAGCTGTAATTTTTTTCTTTTCTGTGCGGAACCTATGTGCAGAAAGGAGCATCCAATGACAAGACCACAAAAAGAATCTTATATGAAACGGGAACACCGGATAACAATCCGCCTGACTGACACTGAATTTTCTATTATAGAAAATTCGGCAGAACAGGCATACATGTCTATTTCCGAGTACATGCGAAAACAAATTATGGAGGGACAGGTCAATACTAAATTTGAGGTTGTTGCAGATGTCAAAGAAATAAAAAAGCTGATTGGTGAATTGGGTAAGATAGGAAGCAACCTCAATCAGATTGCCCGATATTTTAATCAAGGTGGAATTATCTCCTCAGAAATGAGAAAAGAGATAAAAAAATCTCTCCGGGATATTTATGAAATGAAATATGAAGTGATGAGAATGACAGGTGATTTCCGTGGCAGTGATTAAACATATCGCAAGCAAAAATGCTGACTATGGAGAATCTGAACGGTATCTCATCTTTCAGCATAATGAATACACCCAAAAGCCAATCCTCGATGATGAGGGGCATATGATATTACGAGATGAATATTACCTGGATGGTCTGAACTGTGATCCGTTTACTTTTGCATCTGAATGTCAGGAACTAAACAGCTACTACCATAAAAATAAAAATTTCAATGAGATCAAGTCTCATCATTACATTATCAGCTTTGACCCAAAAGACAGAGAGGAATGTGGACTGACTGGTGAACGGGCACAACAGCTTGGACTAACTTTTGCAAAGAAGAACTTTCCTGGCCATCAGGCTTTAGTCTGTACTCATACAGACGGTCATAATGAAAGCGGCAATATCCATGTGCATATTGTAATCAACAGCCTTCGGAAATATGACGTACCCCAAGAACCCTATATGGAATTTGACTGTGACTCAAAAGCCGGATATAAACACCACCTAAGCACAGCCTACCTTGCTCACTTAAAACAAGATGTTATGGACATGTGTCAGAAAGAGGGCCTGCATCAAGTTGACTTGCTCTCTCCTGCTGAAAGAAAAATCACGGAAAAAGAGTACTGGGCACAGCGTCGTGGACAGGAAACACTTGATAAGCTCAACCAGAAAATGCTTGAAGATGGTATCACACCAAAAGAGACTCGCTATCAAACAGAGAAACAGTTTCTCCGGGATGCTATTGATGATGCTGCAAGCACCGCCAAGTCACCAGAAGAGTTTGCACAAATCCTCGATAAAAAATATCATATCATCTTCAAGATCAGCAGAAACCGGTACAGCTATCTTCATCCAGGCAGAAAAAAATATATCACTGGACGAAATCTCGGAACACGATATGAAGAGGATTTTCTATTACAGACATTTAAGGAAAATGCAAAATCACTCTCTGATAGGAAAATGAAAATTGAAGAACCACAAGTTACAGCTACCACAAAAGATTTACAGACAGCACTTTCTCCTGATGCTTCCGATATTCCTGTACCGTTCATTTTCATAAAATCAGATCTCCGACTTGTGATAGATTTACAGACCTGTATCAAAGCACAGCAGAGTGAAGCCTATGCTCAAAAAGTAAAACTCTCCAATTTGAAGCTGATGGCTCAGACTGTTGCCTACATACAGGAACATGGTTATGATTCTCTTGATGATTTCCACGCAGCACTCGATCAAGCATCAGACCAGACCAGTGCTTCCAGAAAATCTTTAAAAGATACTGAACAGCAGCTCAAAGGAGTGAATGAACAGATTCATTTTACCGGACAATATCTGGCATATAAAAATGTGTATGCCGATTATCGTAAGAGCCGAAACAAGGAAAATTTTTATGAAGAACACCGGGCAGAACTTTCTCTATATGACACAGCTCTCCGAACACTCAAAGAAAAATCTGGTGGGAATAAATTACCTTCCATGAAATCTCTCTATGCTGAAAAGGACCGGCTTGTTGAATTGAGGGATAGACAGCGTGAATATTTTTCTAATCATCGGGATTATGAACGGGAGCTTCGCACTGTGTCTGCAAACATTGATATGATTCTTGGGAAGAATCGTGAGCAGGAACAACAGATTGAAAAGAACCAAGATTTATAATACCTCTTTTTTTTTCAATCATCAAAATATCATTTTAGATATATGCTGATGAATAAATTTCCATTTGCATCTTTCTCAAAAAGATGTATGATATAGAAAAAAAGGAGGTCTTAAAATGAAGTCACATAAATACTGGTCACTTGGTGCATTGGCAGCCATGATTGGAACCTTTTATACAGGCTATAAAGATATGAAATCAGCTCATAAATATTTTGCTTGCAGTTCTCTTCTCTGCATGATTATGTCTATCTATTCTGGTCACAAAATGATTTCTGGAAAATCCCGAAAAAAGAAAGACCCTACTTCTGAAGAATCTGCTGAGTAATCAGAAAAGGAGCTTTTCCAATGTGTGAAGAAATCGAAAAGATGAAAAAAGCAGAGCGTATCAAAATTGCACAACGTATAATTTCTTCCGAAAAATTCACTTATGATGAGATAGCATATTTTACCAATCTTACTTTGGAGAAAATCAAGACTCTGACAAATAATGAAAAAGGTCCTGCACTTTAGCAGGACCTTTGGGTACGTTACCTTATATCTATTCATCCATAACATACATAGGATAACCTGAAAAAAAATCTTTTGCTTCCATAAATTTTTCCTCACAATTCTCAATAATTACATATCGTAACTGATAAAACGTTGATATATACTAAAATTTTTTCTTTCTATTTTATCCTTAAATTCAATGCAGTTCATATATAAATCGTCAAATTGTTTTATTCCCTGTGATTCTTCCTCTATTTTTTATTTTCGCTTAGTATCCATTTTGGCAAAAAATATATTGCTGATATGTGTATCCCTTAAACCCGTTCCTAGACAATGGCATTATATACCTCCTGATAAATCAACTAAACTTTTTTCTGTATTAGAATAGATTTCATTTTTGCAGTTCTTTGCAAGTTTTCTATTGCACTCCTTTACAATATCAACAAGATCTACATCTAATTCCTTGACCATATTTGTAAAATTTCCCGAAAAACTAATAATTAATTCTACCGCTATTTGAGGTGATATAGGATAATGAAATATACTCATGCCATCTTTCATCTCGTCACCCATAAGACATACAATCGGCGTATCTCCAGTGATAAAAGGAATGTTCGTCCTATTTTTATACAATAAAATGTTACTTTCAAAACATTGTGTAAAATTCAATGCCATTCTTTCAGCAAAATATAGCATGAGAAAATTAGTAAGAAAATCCGTGTTAAGCTCTTTCATTTTACTATATTCTTTTTTCAATTCTTCAATATTTCTTTTGGTATCACTATGAACTTTGGGACTTCTAAAAAATTGCATACAAAAAAAGCGATTAAATTCATACTTTAAATCTATCGTTTTTTCCACAGAAAAATCTTTTACTATATTGATTATATCTTTTTCTGATAATTGTTCATCACTGAATATTGAATTTAGTATCCCCTTCTTTAATTTATTTAAAATTTTTTGATTGTTACTATCTTCATAAAATGACAAATCTCCTGCCAATAGCTTGTCAAAAAAATGAAATTCTGTTTCTATACTCTCCGAGCAACACATTACTTTTTTTTCAATAAAATCCCTCTGACTATATGCTTCAGTCAACATATCCGTTCTTATACCAAATTTTAACATTTCTTTTTCTTGCAAGTTTGCAAGCAATTGATTTAAAACTGATACATCAATATTACCAAAACCCGTAGTATCATAATAATATTTTTCAAAACCTATTTTTTTTAACTCTTGAAATTCTATTTTCTTTTGATTTCCCCTTATTTCTTTTCTCAATACAAATAATTTACCATTAAATCTATCTCTCGTATCTGTCCATTCTGTTAAATACTTACGCCATATATAATGTTGCTTTTTTACTGTATTTTCCATATCTATTTCTCCATTAATTTAATAGTTTACTAGCGACTCTTTCAATTACCTATTATTATAAACAACCTTCTTTTTTTTTCAACAAAAATGGCCCTGCTACATCAATAGCAAGACCACCTATGTTGAAAATTACTTCTTCTTCCTTTCCATCTCTTCTACCGCCTTCTGTTGCTGCGGCTGTCCTTTTCCTTGACTGGCTATCTTTTTCTGATGATTATGAAGTCGTTTCAGTACCGATCTCCGTGGAGCGTTCTTATCTTTTTTCTTTGGAGTGTTATTCATCAGTCCGTCAATCATGTTGTAATTGGCTTCTTCTGCCATCTCTGCACTACGAAGATATTCTCCATTATCCATAACCTTCTGCCAGTTTGCCAGTTCTGGTTTCTTCTTTTGCGTTTCTCCGGATTGTTGCTGTTCGATATGGAATTGTGCCTGCATTTCTTGTTGTTTCTGCTGTTCCTGTGCCTGCTCTGCCTGTTGCTGCATGAAGTTCTGGATGTTCCGTCTGGCTTCTTCATCAAAGCCATTGTAACAGTCATTCATGACTACGGCACCTTCCTCACTGAGAATCACATAGGCAGCTCTTGTTCCATACTCCTCATGTTCCATCAGAAACCATTTCTTCTCATTCATTAGGATATAATCCTGGGCAAGCCATGTTCCTTTCTTTCCTTCGATTTCATATCCGGTCGTATCAATGGAAAGTCTGGTATCAGAGGAACTTTTGATTGTGAGAAATTCCGGAATGATGATAAAACCATCTTTGTTGACATAGTAAGCTGTGGTTTTTCCATCGTCGGTGATGACGATCACATCGCTGCAACCGATGGAATGACCTTTGAAGTTTTTCGGTCGTTGCTTCTGTAAACGGAGTTTAATGTCAGCCGGAGTTTCCCCCGGCTGGATCCTTCCAATGTACACCTGCTGATAGTTCTCAATGCTGACGCTCTTTCCTTCGCTTCTCAGCTTTTCATAAGAACGGAAACGAACATCACGATACTCTGGCGTTTCTTTTACCTGATATACTGCACACTGACTTGTACTCATTCCTCGTCCTCCTCTTCCAATTCCGTTTTATAATCTTCCAGATCCATAAGAAAAATCTCATAGCCTTCATCACTCATGCAGAACAGCTTTCTTATGGTATTGCAGACCAGCCCGATCATATCCGCATCCCCTTTCAGAAATGGAATAATATTGTCGATGGCTTCCATCGTATCATTTCGGTTGCCTTTATCAAACATCGCAGTTACTAAACATTCATCCGCATCAAAGTTCATTGCCAGATCCATCATAATTCCACCTCTCCCTTCTTATGTGTTTTAGATTTCTCCGTTGTCTTATTCTGTTCCTGTGCTTTTGCCCTTGCCTGAAAATCTTTTAAGGACTGCAGTACGGATTTCTTTACCTCACCTTTTGCTCTGCCTGCAGGTTCCGCCTTTTGTGACTGGCTCTGACTTACAGATACCGATTCCTGCTTTGTTGAAATTTCAGAACTTTCCTGCTTATTTTCTGTTCTTTCCTGTGGTTTCACTGCCTGCTCTGACCTTCTGTCTGCCGTAACTTCAGAAGGTTTCTGTTCACTTCCTATTACTGTTTCTGCCGCATGTTCCGTTTCCTGCACCCTTCCATACTTTTCATCCAGATACTTTTCCATGTCTGTGATTGCTTTCTGCACCAGAGGGCTTTCTTTATAGTGTGGAATCATATCAATCAGATCCCTGTCTATCCTGTCTCCACTCATGAGCCCATATTCCCCGGAATAATCTTCATCACCATCTTGCAGATCAAATCCGATTCCTTTAATCCCATGCAGTCTCTCTGCTGGGATACTCTCATATATTTTAATGGCTTCTTCTAAAGTGAGGTTATTATGGTACTCTCCCATGACCGGAAACTCCATGCACTCTGCGACATAAAAACTGATCGTGGCTTCTGGCTGTTCCTGCTCCGGCTGTTTGTCAAAGATAGAAAGTCGCTCTGTATCTTCCAGACGGGAAAGTAAGGAACGGGCAGTTATAACATCGCTGTCTATATCGGATTCTTCAGATACTTCAAGTAGCCAGTCTTTGATACTGTCTGTTTTCTTATTCTGAATGTCCTCTGTGATTTTCTCCACCTGTTCTTCCCTGTTCTCAACGGTATCTTTATATTCGTAAGTGTCATATTCATAGCTGAAATTATCTAAATCCACCGCCAGCTTTTTAATCTCCTGCTGATCAAGGTGAGCATCTGCTTCCTTCATATATTCTGCCAGAGTGATTCTTTCTTCTGCGATAGGATTGATGTCCACCTTAATACCTGCCATTGCTATACCATGAACATTTAATTCGTTGAAGAAACTGTCTTCACGGATATTGCCACGATAAGAAAGCACTACATCAAGGTCAGAATCTTCCCGGTAAAGGTCTTGTCTGCTTCTGGAACCATACACTCTTGCAGCAAGCAGCTCTACCTCCTGTTCCATTCCCATATCTTCTAATACTGCCTGTGCATGATACAGGACACCTCTTTCAACTTCTGCCCTGCTCAGGCTATTTAATGCCAGTTCATTTCTTCCAATCTCAGAAGTCGCACGAAGTTCCCCCTCCTGCAATAAATCCTTAGAGTGCTGGATCGTCATTTCTTCAAATTCTTTATAATCCACTTTGACACACTCCAGGTCATCCATTCTTTCACTTTTAAGGATTTCATAAGCAGCTTCCTGAATGGATGCGTCTGGATTATCATAATCACCACCCTGGATTTCATGCAGATCAGAGTCATAAAAAATAAAAGAATATCCTTCTTCTGTTGCCTGTATGGTCAGATACCCTTTACTCCTGGTAAACTGCATTGCGATTCCTTCATAGGTTTGCATTGCTTCTTCCCTGCGAAATCCTTCAAAAATACTTGCCGGGCAGTTCTTTTCTAATTGTATCCGCTGCATCTGTTCTTCCTGAACTTCTTCCACATCTGCCATCAGCTCTTCATAATCCACTACTTTTGCATCTTCCAGTGAGTACCCTTTATCTTCTAAAATATCACTGGCAGCTTCATCTACATAAATTGTCGGATTGTCATAGATTCCTCCATCATCCTCCTGATAATCTTCATTGTAAAATGTATAATCATAGCCATCTTCTGCAGTCTGGATTGTAAAGTATTGTTTTCCAATCTGATATGCAATCTGTACCTCATTCCAGTCCAGCATATTTTCCATTTTATTTACCGCTTCATATATTTCCGGATTCAGCCACCCTCCAATCTGTTCATATGCATGGGTCAGCTGATCTATTCCGTTTTCACATCGGATAAAATCCATGCTTTCCTGCATTGTTTCCGTATTCTGGATACCAAGCACTTTTTCCTGATGATTTGGCAGGCGTAAATATTCCTGCATCGCTTCATCCAGTGATTCATACCGGTTTACTTTTACTACACCCTCTGCATTTACATCTTCCATCACATAAAAATTATCAACGTAATGAATCTCTGGCATTTTCAACTTTATGCCTTCTGGCAGCTGCACCTCACTGACTGCATGGAAATTAAACCGGACATCCGTTCCAGATTCATTTTTTCCTGCCATCGTTTCTTCCCAGGTATCTTTCTGTACTGCCTGTATTTCTTCGATTGTAAGTGTCTGTCCACTCCGCAGGGTTACAACAGAATCTTTCGGGAATTCCATCAAGTCATAAAGTGTTGTTCCATTTTCCTGCAAATATTCTGATACAGCTTCTAACGCTCCTGCATCAAACCCATTCCATAAATCCTCCGCTACAAGCTGTCCATTTTCTGCTACGATAATCCCTGCCACATCGGAGCCAAATTCATCATGTTCCATTAAGAAGAACTTCTCCCCCGCATATTCCTTTTCATCAACCGTATGCCATGTCCCGTTATGTCCTTCTGCTTCATATCCTCTTGTCTCTGCCGTGATTGTCACTTCGTTTTCTCCTATCGCCTGTTCTATCCTCTGCATCCGGATCTCAGCTCTTGCCATGTCGATAAAACCATCTAAAACTGCCGGGTGGCTTTCGATCACATAATCCAGGTTCAGATTTCTACCCCGGCTGACATTTTCCGGGACTTCGATATGCTCCGCCCAGTCTTTGTTCTGTCTGGAAAATCTTCCATCATGGGAAAGTTCACGGATGGTATTTGCCATAACAAAATTCATACGTTCTTCCCCGAAGCGTTCCACGACTTCTTTTGCCGCATCCTGCTTTAAGTGCAGCCCGTCAAAATTCTCCCGGATGGCTTCTTCGATTGCTTTCTTACAGTCCAGGTTTAACTTTCTGGAATCCAGATAAGCATCCACATCCCGTTCTCCCATTGCCTGTTCCAATGTTCCTTTATAAACTGGCGGATATGCCCTGACGGAATTATGTTCCAGCATATTCATTCTCTGCTGGACAAATTCTGGAAGTTCTTGAAATCCAAAAGAATCTACATAATAGGCTGTAATCTCTGCACCCCTGTTTATCACGATCACATCACTTACCGATAAGGAATGACCACGGAAATCTTCCGGTCGGTCAATATTAAAGCGTTCAAATATATTGTCTAACGTGATCGTTGGCATCCACGGTGCTGCATAAACCATCCGGTAATCCTTTCCGTCAATGGTATAGCCCAGACTCTTTGCGGATTCTATTCCCATAAACTGATAAGTATGCTCATCTCCACTATCCATCTGATAAATGGCAAACCTTCTGCTTTCTCCATGCAGAAGAAGTGTCTCATCAATCTTTTCCGCACTGTCCTGTTCCAGTTTTTCCTGTCTGGCGGCAGCTGCTTCTCTTTCTTTATGTACTTCCCATTCTGCTTCCGTAATACCAAAAATACCGTCATGTCCCAGGATTGCATTTTCTGTTTCTGCAAGAATCTGTCCTGCCTGCTCTGAATTGTCTGGATTTCCATGTAAGAGAAAAACTTCCGCACCCTCACGATACAATTCTACTGCCCTGTTTTTTTCAAGAGGATACATGTGTTCCAGTCGGATTCCTGCTTCGTGCATTTCTGTAAAACCGATCATGCCATCTGGGAAATTGTCAATCTGTGCCTGTGTTTCATTCATAAGGCTTCTCGTATATTCACTTCCCGGTCTGCGGATTGCAGTCATCATACGGTTCACCAGTCCAAGCACTTCGTCTTTGTCATCCATCTTATATGCAAAATTCACAATAAGATTTCTCTGGGAATCTGTGAAGTTTCCCGTATTGGCAGCTTCTGCCGTTTCAATCAGACGGTGGGCATACTGCATTGTTGTTTCTTCTTCAATTTCTGGTTCCTTCACTGGAAAGTTCGCCCTTGCTGCCTGGATCACTTCATACACCAGTTTTGAACCGGCTTCATCATAAGATTCTCTCATGTCCCATACCAGGTCATTCAGTCTGTCCACCTGTCCGGGAAAGGTTTCTGCATATTCACTTACAAATGCCTTTTCTTCTTCTGAAAAAATATGTCTCGGAAACTCTGCTTTTTGCACGATCATCTCTGCCTGCTCTTTCGGAGAAAGGTCAGAAAAAGAAGTAACTCCTGTGTCAGCATCATACTCCACATCATAAAAATCAATCGGATAGTTCTCTCCGTGCCCACTGCTGTCATACAGTGGTGTGACGGCAGCACCTTTTTCTTCCAGAAAACTTTCCAGAGGTTTCTCATTCTCCTCTATCTCACCACTTTCCAGAAGGCTGACATATTCTTCCACATTCTGTTCTAACTGTTCCCTGCTCATATTTTCGATCAGATCATAAGTAAACTCGGAACCCATGCTGCCTGAAAGATGCAGGATCAAATCTTCCTTATGGAAGGTATCCCGGATTGGTCTTTCCATTTCCAACTCGTGCATCCGTGCCTCGATATTCTCAATGACTTCTGAAGATGTTTTTCGGATGGTATCCATAGACGCTTTCAACGCCTTCATATCCCTGCTCTCGCACCAGCTGGCGATATAGGTAAACGAATATTCTGAAGTATCCAGACCAAAGTGGTTGCAGACAATATAGGCAATACTCTCCGCTTCTACTTCTTTTGTTGTCCGGTCTTTTAAAATCCCTTCCGCATCCATTACCTCCCGGTCATGCAGCAATGCGTGGCTCACCTCATGGACTCCTGTTTTCATGGTCTGGACATTACTCATATCTTCCTTTATCGCAATATATTTTTCTGTCTGGTGATAATAGCCTTTTGCTTCCCCTTCCACATTCATCATGCGGATCGGTACAGGAGAAATATTCTGCAATGCCTGCATGAACGTATCATAAAACTGTACACTTCCGGTAAGCTCCGGCACCTCCAGTTCTGCGATCGGTTCTCCCTCTGTCTGGCTGACATCAAACACTGTCGTTATGCGGAATCTCGGTATCACCATCTCCACAATCTCTGTTTCCGGCTGTCCATCATCCCCGATCACAGGCTCTTTTGTTACCGGGTCGATCTTTTCAATCTCCTGTTTCTCCCGGATCGGTGCTGGTGCAATGATCTGGATTCCTTTCTCTCCACGTTTTACATGGCGGTTAAACTTCTTCTGCCATGCCTGATACCCTGCCACCAGTGTTGCTTCCGGTTTCTGCATGGTGATCAACAGCGTGTTATTAAAGCTGTAATTATGGAACTTTGACATGGTATTCAGATATTCGGTATATCGCTCCGATGTAAAGATTTCCTTTACTCCCTGCTCCAGCCGTTCCGATATTTCTTTTAACTGTTTTTCTATATTATTTGCCATAAACAAACCCTCCATTTTATGTCCCCGCCAGAGAAAACTCTGACGGGAAATCTTTTATAACTCCTGTTCGTGTTTTTTCTTTGCAGCTTTCTGTACAGGTGGCTGTTCCGCTGTATTCTGCTGTGCCTTCTCCTGCTTTAAACATTCCAGAATAGATGGCTTATGGATTCTGTCTGCGGTTTCCGGAAGTTCTTTTTCTTCTACGGCATCCCTGCTGTCTGTGCTACTTCCTTCTCTGCCAATATCCTCATCTGCCATAATCGTCTCATTGCCCTTTTCATCCATGTTCAGCAACGCATTTAACTCGGATAACCGTTCCATCTTTTCATTCAGCTCTGCTTCTTTCGGGAATGGTTTCTTTAGCTCTTCCTGTGCAGTCGCAAGCTGCTGTTGTACGGTTTCCAATTTCTGCTCACTTTCCGTCAGCCTCCTGTCAATGGAAGAAAGGGTGTTATGGATACGCTGCATATTTCCTACCGGGTCTTTTCCGATCTCCAGCTTATAAGAACATTTCCCTTTGACCGTCAGTTCAAATGCATTGGAGAACATATTGTAGGAAGCAGATAACGTAAACCCATGATATTCCCCGACCTTTCCGCCGGTGCTAACGGTTTTTAGTCCTGCACAGGCAGCGATCAATGCCTCGCCTGCTTCTTTCTTATCTTCATAAAGGACATTTCCTACCGTCATGGCAAATGTGTCATTATCCTGTAAATCCACGCTTTTTACTACCTGCGAATCCACCTGCATCCCGGCAATCCGTTCTTTCAATGCACTGATCTGTACCGGGAAATTCTTTGCAATATCGGATTCCAGACGGTAAATCTGACTGGTATGGTTTGCCTTTAAGAGTTTCAGCTTACTCACCTGCACATCCAGATCCATTTTTTCCTTAATATACGGATTTCCTGTAGCAAGTGCCTTGATCTCTGCATAGGACAGTGCCGTATCATCCACATCTTCACAAGCTCTGACCGGGGATTTACTGGTCATGATCTGACTGATGAACTTCTGCTTATTCTCCAAAATCTGCCACATATACGCATCAAAAGTGTTCTCCGTCACATATCGGAATATCTTTACTTTGTCATTCTGGTTTCCCTGTCTTAAAATACGTCCTTCCTGCTGTTCCAGATCAGACGGCTTCCACGGACAGTCAAGGTGATGCAGGGCAATGAGCCTGTCTTGCACGTTGGTACCAGCACCGAGTTTCGGAGTGGAACCCATAAGGATTCTCACCTGTCCGGCCCGTACCTTTGCAAACAGTTCCGCTTTCTTTGCCTCCGTGTTGTATTCATGGATAAACGCAATCTCTTCTTTCGGGATTCCTTTTTCTGTCAGTTTGTTCCGGACATCATCATATACATTGAAAGTCCCATTCCCTTTTGGAGTAGACAAGTCACAGAAGATCAGCTGGGTTGTCCGGTCTGCTTTTCCCTCGTCCCATACCTGAAAAGCATTTTCCACACAAGTATTCACCTTGCTTTTTTCGGCATCCGGGAGAAGTTCATTTAATAGCCTCTGATCCAATGCACATTTTCTTCCGTCGTTGGTGATCTTGAGCATATTGTCCTCTGTAGGATTTACCATTCCTGCCCTTACTGATTCTGCACGTTCTGAAAATGCTGCTACCATATCCTGCTGTTCTTCACTTGGTTTTAATACTTCATTGATAAACTCTGCTTCCGGTACGGGAAGGTTCAGCATATCCGAAGTCTGAATATCTGCAGCTTCCTTAAAAATGGAGATCAGCTCTGGAAGATTGAAAAAACGGGCAAACCGTGTTTTTGCACGATAGCCCGTTCCTTCCGGTGATAATTCGATTGCGGTTACTGTCTCCCCGAACGTTGCCGCCCAAGAATCAAAGTGCCCCATACCCATACGCATGAGTGTGTCATACTGGAGATAACGCATGATAGTGTAAAGCTCCGTCATACTATTTGACACGGGGGTACCTGTCGCAAAGGTGATTCCTCTGCCGCCGGTCAGTTCATCCATGTACCGGCATTTCATAAACATATCCGAACTTTTCTGTGCATCCGTCTGTGAGATTCCCGCCACATTCCGCATTTTTGTATACAAAAAAAGGTTCTTAAAACTATGGCTTTCATCCACAAACAGCCTGTCTACACCTAACTGCTCGAAAGTTACTACATCATCTTTTCTGGTCTGGTCATTGAGTTTTTTCATTCTTGCCTGCAGACTCTTCTTTGTTTTTTCCAACTGCTTGATGGTATAATTCTGCCCTGCCTGATGTGCTGCTTCTTCAATAGAAAATGTAATGTCTGCAATCTGCTGTTCCAACATGGCAATCTGACGTTCCTTTGAAAGAGGGATTTTCTCAAACTGCGTATGTCCGATAATCACCGCATCATAATCCCCTGTCGCAATGCGGGAACAGAACCGTTTTCGGTTTGCCGGTTCAAAATCTTTCTTCGTTGCCACCAAGATATTTGCCCCCGGATAAAGACGTAAAAAGTCACTGCCCCATTGCTCTGTCAAATGATTTGGTACGACATAGAGATTCTTCTGTGATAGTCCCAACCGTTTTGATTCCATACCAGCAGCGATCATCTGAAAAGTTTTTCCTGCTCCTACGCAGTGTGCCAGTAACGTATTGTTTCCATATAATACATGAGCCACCGCATTTTTCTGGTGCGGCATCAGGGTAATCTCTGGATTCATACCGACAAACTGAATATGACTTCCATCATATTCTCGTGGACGGATACTGTTAAATCGTTCATTGTAAATCTTACATAAATCTTCCCGTCGGTGCAGGTCTTTAAATATCCATTCCTTAAATTCCTCTTTGATCAGCTCCTGCTTCTGCTGTGCCAGCATTGTTTCTTTTCGGTTCAGTTCCCGGTGTTCCCCATCGGCATCCTGTATCGTGTCATAAATCTTGGTATCTCTAAGGTTTAAGGCATCTTCCAAAAGGCGGTATGCATTGGCTCTCTGTGTTCCATAAGTGGAAGTGACAAGAGCATTTCCATAGCTGTCCACGCTTTTTCCCATGACATTCCACTGTCCGGTCACTTCTGCATACTGGACTTTGATTTTGTCCCCTACATAATATCTTGGAGTATGGAATGTCTCTGCCATGAACTGTGTGATATAATCCTCTGAAATCCAGGTTGCTCCAAGTCTTGCCTCAATCTCTGATGCATCCAGATCTTTCGGTTGTACCTGCTCCAAATACTGTACATTCACCTGATATTCCGGGCGGTGTTCTACAAACTGTTTGGCAATCTGCAACTTCTCCCTTACATTTCCCGAAAGGTATTCATCCGACGGCTCCCACTTTTCACTGATTGGATTCTTAAAGATCACTCCTGCCAGTTCTTCGGTAAGCTCCTCTTCTGTTTTCCCGGAAAGCTGTGCCATATAGGAAAGGTCAACGCCTGCCCTCTCACCAATGGAAACCGCAAGTGCTTCACTGGCAGTATCCACGGAAGTTACTGTTTCTGCCCGACGGATTGTACGCTTGGTAAAAATATCTGCTTTTCGTTTCAGATTTCCCTTGTCATCCAGAAATTCCAGAGAAGTCAAAAGACAATAGCTGCTGTCCTGACTAAATGCCCTCTTATTGGCATTGCTGCTGAGTAAACCATACTTTGCAGTAAACGTATCATATTCTTCATTCAGTTTCCCCTGCAGCTTTGTAATCTGTTCATCGCTTCCTTCTTCCATCTGACACCGGATCAGTTCATTTGTTGCATCACGAATCTTTACCATGCCTTTGACACGCTCCGTTGTCATAGCCGGAAGTTCCATCCGGTTCATCACAGAATTTTCCCGGTAATAAACTTCATCATCTACCACAGTAAAACTGAAATTCTTTACCTCCGGGTCTGCCGGGATAGAGACAACATCCTCCTCCAGTTCCGTGTCAGAAAGTTCCAATTCGGTAATTGTGCCATGGATATTCTGGACAGCTTCTTTTAACTGTTCTTCTAAGGTAATGCCTTCTTTGGGCTTTACGGTCACTTCCTGCTTTCCATACTGGGTACTTTCTGTGGTAAACTCACCAAGCACCATTTCCGGATGCTCTGCAAAATAAGCATTGACCGAATATCCTCCTGCAGTTTCCTTTAAATTTAACCATTCCGGTTCCTCAATGGATGCCCTGTCTCTTTTCTGGAAAAATAAAATATCCGAAACAACACTGGTATTGGCATTTCTTTGGAACGCATTATTGGGTAATCGGATGGCTCCAAGCAGTTCTGCCCGGTTTGCGATATACTGTCTCACCGCCGGATTCTGTTTATCCATCGTTCCACTGGAAGTTACCACTGCAACCACGCCGCCAGGACGCACCAGATCAAGGGATTTTGCAATAAAATAATCATGAATCATAAAATGATGCCTGTCATATCTGCGGTCACTGACCTGATATGCTCCAAACGGAACATTTCCTACCACACAATCAAAAAAGCTGTCTGGGTAATTGGTTTCCTCAAATCCCTGCACCGCAATCTTATTTTTCTGGTAAAGCTGTTTTGCAATCCTGCCCGAAACCGGGTCGAGTTCCACACCGTACATATTGGCTTTGCTCATACTCTCCGGGATCAGTCCCATAAAGTTCCCGACACCACACGATGGCTCCAGGATATTCCCCTGCTTCAGTCCCATATTTTCCAGTGCTTCATACATGCTTCGGATTACAGTCGGGGACGTATAAAAAGCATTTAAGGTCGATGCCCTTGCTGCACTGTACTCTTCCGGTGATAAGGTATTCTTTAACTCCAGATACTCATTTGCCCAGCTGCTGTTATTTTCTTCAAATGCCTGTGGGATACCACCCCAGCCAACATAACGGGATAAGCTTTCCTGTTCTTCGGGTGTTGCCAGACGTTCTTCTTTCTCCAAAGTCTGTAACAAATGGATAGCTTCCATATTTGCTTTATACTTTGCTTTCGGACCACCTGCTCCAAGGTCATTATCCTGAATCCGAAAGTTGTGCGGTTCTGTTACAATCTTTTCTGCTTCCGGTTTTAAATATGGTTGAAATTCTCCCTCATATCCAAACAGTTCATTTTCTCCGGGAATATAATTGCGTCCGGTTTCCAGACACCGGAACACATCGGCAGTTGGTGCATTGCTGACTGCATAAAAATCATCATAAGAATACTTTGGGAAATCTTCTGTATGATAGGTCGATAAATGCAGTTCTGTATTGGAACGGGTCTGTGCAACCAGATCTTTCCCCTCTATTCCTTCCGGCAATATTCCTACTGCTTCAAAGTGATACCCCTGATACTCAAAAACGCCCTCATCCCAGGACTCTGCCAGTTCTTCTGCTGTTTTAGCTGTTATCTCTTCCTCTGGTTCATTTTGTTCCTGTTCCTCAGAATCTTTCGTTGTTTCCTGTTCCTGACTTTCTGGAACAGCTTCTTCGGCAGTAACCTCTTTCTCTTCTACTTCCTCCACATCTGCCATATCTACTACGGTTGGATCTGTCATTGCCCTGGTATCCAGAAAATCAAACATGGTCATCTGATGTCCGGATGGTTCCGCAAAGGACGGTTCTATTTCCGGTGTAGGGAAAATCGTATAAGTACCCTCTACATACTGATGAAGTTCCGAAAGAAGTTCTGTTTTCTGCTGGTAGTTTGTCCCATATGCTTCAAAATCCAATGGCAGAGCTGCCAATGCCGCATCCATCTTCTGTAACAGTTCCTCTGTCTGCTCTGGATTCTCTAAGACTGCCACCATTTCTTTTCTTGGGTTTTCCCAGAAAAAGTCATCCGTAAATGGTCTGTCCATTTCTTCTGGCAGACGGTCATAAAAACGAAGTACCTTATTCGCCATCTGCTCCCGTTCATACTCCGGCATATGGACATAATCTTCTGCCTGCAGGAACTGGTCGTTCTTTATCAGATAGGCTACTCTGCTTGCAACTTTCTTCCAGGATAATAAAACCGAAGTATGTGGATCACTATAACTGCCTCTGGCAAGAAACAATCCTTTTCCATCATAGTTTGAATGAGAATCATCTGCCCCTGACAGTGCATGACTGCCTCCGCCAATTCCATACTGTTCTTTGATAAAATCAGTTCTGGTTTTTTCATCCTCATGTAACAGATAAAAGGAATAGGTTCTGAGCCTGCTTTCAGAATAAGGGCCTCCCTTTGCGAGAAATGCGTCAATCTCATCCTGGGTAATGAACATCTGATGTTCTTTCCATGCAAACCCGTCTCTTGCCTGATAAGGGATGACCTCCTGTGCAAATTTCTGAAACTGCTTTGAGATATTTATAGGATTATAATGATGGAAACGCATAAAGGAACTGTCCATTTCATAGGCTTCTGCCAGTGCATCCAGTCTTTCATTCAGTTCCGAAAGCCACTGGGGATCTTCTATTTTTTCTTCTAAATAATCCGTGATCTCTGGATAAATACTGCGAAGATGTGGTAAGTCCTCTTCGTCAAAGACAATCTCCGCTACCCCTTCTGCCATATCCCCTTTCATATAAGCAAGAGCCTGGGCGTGTTCTTTTACTGCATTACTTCTTGCCGCATCCAATACAGACTGCGGTGCATATTCTCCCTGATCTAAAAGCTGATGGATACGTCCGCTGACATCTTCCCATGATAAAAATGCCTTATCTAAAATTTGGTCTGTGACCGTATGCCCTACTGCAATCTGCATCCCGGTTTCATCAAACCAGACCGAATATTCATTTCCATCAATCTGAAACCCTTTTCCGCCTTCTCGGTATTCACGTTTCACAAACTCCGTATATTCCTCCGGGGTCTGTTCGCTCATAAAATTGTAGATGATACGAAGCTGACTACCCGCCCGGTTTCCTCCTGTCCGTAAAATCTCATCGACAACGCTCTCTGGTATCGGAATCTCCCCGGCATAAAGGGCAGCTGCCCTTTCCTCTATCTGCCGCCTTTGCTCATTTGCGGTGGGATATTCGGGCAAAGATAAAGCAGAGGCGATTTCTTCCTCTGCTTTACTCAATCCATCTTCTCTTGTATCTTCGACTAACTGTATACCAATTCCGTCAAGATGCTCTCTTCCGCTGTTGCCATCAGTGCGTTCATGTGTGCCGTCCATGCCATCGGATCTGCTTCCTTGTCCGGTGCCGGATTCTTCTCCAGCAATTTCTCCATCTGGCAGTCCATTCTCTCCTGTGCTGCTTTCTCGATCTGCTCCAGATGACGGTTCAGCTTCCCAGTCAGGAACAGGCTCTGATAAAGACTGTTCTTGTGTTCTTTCAGAAATGTCCTCCGCAGCATCCCGTATTTCCCGATCGTCACTTCTTCCTCTTCGACGGTCAGATTCGGAAACAGGTAATCCCCCTTGCGATGATATGTCAGTTCCATAATCGGTTCCTCCTTCATTTTCAATATTTTCTGCTTTTTTGTTTTCTACGTCCTGATTTTTAGTTTCACGCATTAACGTGGTAAAGTTATTATAATTCCTTTCATTGGAAATTTCAACCTCTTTTCTCGCTTCTTCCAGAGAAATTTTATGTACGGTTCTTCCAATATCAATCAGAATACTTTCACTGAGCTGGCTTGCCGCATTTCCAAGGAATGTGAGGACGGACAGACGATTATAGTCCGTGATATGCATGAAATCCTCTTCTTCCAGAAGCTCCATCGGGTCAAGCCCGCATCGTCTGGAAAGCATATAGTAAACACTGTCTGTTGCCAGCTGACGGAAATCACTGCGGATCGTCACCTCATCCAAATCTTCCAGATAAGTATCTTCTACCGCATATTCCAATCCGTCCAGGTATTCCTCCAGATTATCACTGACCATTTCCCTTGCGACTGCCATCAATGCATCCTGCAAAGTTGCTGTATCCTTTTCTTCCAGAGCATAGACCTCTGCCAGATGGGTGAGGATCTCTTCTCTCTGGTGTTCCTGCATCTGCCACAGATACGGGCTTCTGCCCCCGGCTACCATGTGGGTATCCGAAATATCAAACACATAACGGAGTCTGGTATGCTGTCCTGTTTCATCAAGCAGGGCGATTCCCCTTGCACCACGGTTCACCCATCGGAACATCTTTTCATTCCATAATTCCAGTGATGCACAGGCCGTTGCTTCCGGATGCTGTGCATGGATCAGAAGCTGGTCTGAAAAAGAATAACGGTATAACCTTGATGCTGTGTCCATATAATCCATCCAGTCTCTGGGGGAACCGCTCACTGATACGGCATGTTCCTGTGCCAGATCCCGGATGTCCTGTAATTTAGACATATCGCTTTACCTCCTTGTCTTATTTCTTTTTCTTCTTTGGGAATTCCAGATGGAATCTCGGCTTGCCATCCTCCAGCGTGAGTAACAGATCTGCATCAAATTTCATATCTTTCTTTTTAGAATACAGACCTTTTACATGGGTACAAGCCTTATCAAGAAGTTCTCTTGCCATCTTTTTATCCAGATTTTTCTCCATGCTTCCCAGGAAACGGTTTTCTTTCCAAAGGGCAAAATCACACTGACGGTTTGAGCAGTAAAAATTCTGTTTCCCCTCGAAAACATCACAGCCACAGACCGGACATTTGCCGATCACTTCCCTCTCCATCTGGAATCTCCTGCGTTCCTCTTCCGGTATCTCCCTGCATACCTCTAAAATCTTACGTACAAGAGAAGTAATCTCTCCCATAAACTGAGTATCTGTAATCTCTCCCTTTTCCATCAGCAACAGCTGGTTCTCCCATTCCGCTGTCATTACTGCTGATTTCAGATACTCTGGCATGACCTTTACCAATTCCTTTCCCTCGGTACTTGGTAATATCTGCTTACCCTTTCTCTGTGCATAACCGGAAGAAACCAATTTTTCAATGATACTTGCCCTTGTTGCCGGAGTCCCCAGCCCTTTCTTTTCTGTTTCAGAATCAAACTCCTTATTACCGGCTGTTTCCATTGCAGCGAGGAGCGTATCTTCATTGAATGGTTTCGGCGGAGAGGTATAATGTGTGGTTTTCTCTGCTTTTACTGGAAAAAGCCCCATCCCTTCTTCATACCCAGCAGGAATCGAAGTCTCTTTTTCCTTTTCCTCCACTGGTCCCGCTTTGACACACAGCTGTTTAAATGCCTTTTCTACTTCCTTAAATCCCATCTGTACTGGAATCTTCCCTCTGGCTTTAAAATCATGTTCCTGGCACTTTACCGTAATATCTGTCTGCTCATACAGATATTCTTCTCCGGTTGCCTGTACCAGCTGCTGACAGATCAGCCTCATCAGATTCTTTTTATCCGCCGGTAAATCAGCAATTCCTTTCTCCACGGCTTCTTTCGTCGGAAGAATCGCATGGTGATCAGATACCTTTGCATTGTTGATCACCCTTTTTATGCCATGCCCCAACTGTCCATAATCTACAAACGAAAGTAATACTGGCATTTTTCCTACCAGTTCCTCTACCGAATCTTTCATATCCTCCGTTACAAACTGGCTGTCTGTTCTTGGATAAGTAACCAGCTTTTCTTCATATAATTCCTGTAACATATCCAGTGTGTGTTTCGCTGTATATCCAAAGTAACGGTTGGCTTCTCTCTGCAGGCTTGTCAGATCATAAAGTTTCGGTGGAAATGATTTCTTACGTTCTTTCTTCATCTGTGTGACCACAGCGGTCGAACCATTACATAACGCTGCAAGCAGATCCGCAGCTTCTTCATTTGCAATGTTCTCGGAAACTACTGTAAGTTTTCCATCTGTCAGTGCTACCTTATAAATTGCTTCTTTTTGAAAATGCTCAATCCTCTCCTGCCGTTCTGCAAGCATGGCAAGGGTTGGGGTCTGTACCCTGCCCACAACCAATCGTTTAAAATATCTCGTGGTGTATGCTCTGGTTCCATTCATTCCGATCAGCCAGTCAGCCTGTGCCCTGCACACCGCAGCCATACAGAGATTCTTATATTCTTCCTCACTTTTCATTGTCTGAAAACCTTTCTGAATGGCGGCATCTTCCATCGAGCTGATCCACAGACGTTTCACTGGTTTCCTGCATCCGGCAAGCACATACACCCTTTGAAAGATCAGTTCTCCTTCTCTTCCTGCATCACAGCCATTGACCAGATACTCCACATCACTTCGATTCATCAGAGTTTTTATGACTTCAAACTGCTTCTTTTTATCCTTGGAAACTTTCAGCTTCCATGCTTCTGGAAGGATTGGCAGATCATCAAACTGCCATTTTTCATATTTCGGGTCATATTCCTCTGGCTGTGCGTATTCTGCCAGATGTCCTAAGCACCAGCTGACAATACAGCTTTCTCCCTCCAGATAACCGTCCTCCCTCTTATAAGCGGACAGATTTTTCGCATAACTTTGTGCTACACTTGGCTTCTCTGCGATCACTAAAAATTTAGACATAATCCTTTCCTTTCTACCAAAAAAGGCAGCCAAGATTTCTGGCTGCCCCTGTCCTTATTACTGTTTCCATCTTTTAAAAACGCTTATTCTTCTTTTTCATCGTCCTCTTCATTTACATACGGACCGTCTGAAAATTCAAGCTGTTCACTTACATAATCTTCGTCCTTACTGCGTCCATGTTTCTTATAGACTGCGATTCCTGCAAAGCCTAAGATTGCTGCAACTACGATAGCTGCAAGACCTTTCACATTCATTCCGCTTTTCTCTTCTTTCTTCACTTTGGTTTCCTCCTCTGCTGCTGGTGTAGTCTCCGGTGTGGTTTCCGGGATCACTACGGTTGATTCTTCAGTTTCCTTGTCTTTTTCTGTTTCATCCAGAAATTCTGCCAGATCGTTCTCATCAACCAGAGACATCATATATACGTTCTCTGTATTACTGGAACGGTCAATGACCATGTAAAAAGTATTCCCCTTTTTCGTCTGGATAGTAAGGAACTGTTTTGTATCATCATTTTCCTTATCATCTACAAGCTGGGCATTTCCCGGTGTAGAAAAAGCAGAATTATTACTCTCTCCGGTAACTCTTCCCGTATCCTCTGCTTTCTCCGTATCTTTATTCTTTTCTGTTGTTGTCTCTTCCACCACCGCTGTCGTTGTCTCTTCTGCCGGTGGATTTGCATTTGCATAAACAGTAGCAATGGACGTTCCCGAAATCATTGTTACCGCCATAGCAATTATCAGAAGTTTCTTTACCACTTTATTCCTCATCGTCTAAAACCTCTCTTTCTGCCACCTGCCCCACAGGTGGTCTGTTATCGCTTTCTTTTTGGGGTGTCTCCTTGGTATCCTCCACTGTGATACCGCCGTCCTCATTCATCTGAATCGTAACGGTTCCTTTCTGAATCCCGTCAAGCAGTACCAGTAACTCCCGGCTGTCCAGTTTCATAGAACGGAAAGATTTGATGATCTCCACATCTTCCATCTGTTGTTTTAATGTATTCTGCCGTTTCAGATGTTCCTGCAGCTCTGCGATCTTATCCTCTGTCTTCTGAATATCATCCAGAATCTTTTTTAATTTCATGTTCATCTGCCTGTCACCTCCTCTAATGCAGACGACCAAATGCCATAAAATGTTCCTGCCAGTAGGCACTTGCAATACTTGTGTATTGCACTGGCTTACCACAATGGATCATCATGTTATTGCCAACATAAATTCCAACATGACTCGCTCCACTTGTGTTATAAGTGCCCTGGAAGAAGATCAAATCTCCCGGTTTTGCTTCCGATGGAGATACCTGCGAACAGTGAGAACGAAGTCCGTCGGCAGTACATCTTCCAATATTCCATCCATTTCCACAATTATTGATAACCCAGCTTACAAATCCGGAACAATCAAATCCACTTGGGGAATAACCACCCCAGACATAAGGAACTCCCAGATATTTCTCTGCTTCCCGGATCATCTTTGCAAACTGTGGATCAGATAAAGCATCTGTCGGTATGGTATAACCAAATCCTCCACTTCCGGTGGGTATGCTGTTTAAGTCAAACAGGTAATCACGATTTCCATAATATTTGTTATACGCATCGTATCTTTCCTGTTCTTCTTCCGTCATGCGGCTTCTCAATACGGTATCCAGATTGCGGTTTGTCATCGTCACATCCAGACGGTTTACTTCTTTCGTTGTCGTAACCTGCACTTCCTGGCTTCCATTGCTGTCTGCTATGTATGCCTCCCATGTCTGGTGCCCATGTGCGGAAGCTGCTGCATGATTATCATAATAAACATCAAACTGAACACCATATCTTGCAAAAGCTCCGGTATCTTCTACTACATATTCCACACCGTTCATAATGACATGGGTTCCCATCGGTACAAAAGGATTCGATGCATCCACTGCGATCGTATGATTGGCTGTCGGCATCGCACCGCTGGCTGTCGGTCCTCCACTCCACTGCCCACAGCAGATGGAGCAGTTACAATACCCACTGGTGACAACCTGTCCCAGTGATTCTCCTACCCGGACTGTCTTTGTTTCGGTAACTGTCTCTCTGGTAGAATCTGTCGTAATACCATACTGCTGACGGAAAATGGACTCTATCTCCTCTGCTACTTCATCATAAGTAAAACCACCGTATTTAACTGTCAGATAAGAGATCAGCTGATATGGATTATGTCCGATCTCATCAATCTGGTACCGGTATTCATCGTAATCCGGATGCGTGGATTCCATCTGATTGATCTGCGTATTTAAGGCTTCTTCTAATGCCCGGTATGCATTTTCAGCGGCATAAATGTCCTCATCTGTACTGGAATAACTGGTGGAAATAATGGCAGACGAAGCTCCCTGCAAGGATGCACTGCAGCTGGTAAAACTTGCTGCAATCAAGACAAAGATCAATCCAAAGATAGCAACTGTGGCAAAAATCCCACGGTTTTGTGCCGCAATCATTTTGACTGCATCTTTTGCTTTCTCTGTAAATTTCTGTGCTGAAGTGATCGCCGCATCCTTTACCTTTTTGCTCTGCTTTGCTGCCTGGTACTGTTTCTGATAGCGTTTTTTCTGGAACAGCTTTTGCAATGCAGATTTTCTTTTCTGCTCCGCTTCCTTCTTCACCATATTTTTTGCTTCATTTCCATAAACAGATTCAAACATCAGCCTGCTTTTTTCTGCTTCATCCAGAACGCTTTCTTTCAGTCTTTTTGACTGTTCCCTCCTTTGCTTTAAGCGTTCCCTTGTATAAATGGATTTTCTTGCAAGGCTCTCTCCTGCAAGCTCTGCCCGGTGTGCCCCTTCTACCGCAGCATTATCATCTTCTGCCTCATGGGTTTTCCAATGAGCCGCCGTAGCCGCAGCATCTTTCACGGCAGATGCAGAACTTCGGATACCGATACCGGCTCCATGTACCATGCCATCACTTTCATCGCCAAACGATAATCTGGAACTCTTTTTCCGCTGTTCTTTCAGCACACGTTCCCGCTTCGATTTGCCTTTGATCTCCTCCGAAAATCCATCCAGAGACTCTTCTGCCACTTCTGAAGTTTCCCTGTACCGGGCAGCTTCTCTCTTTGCCGTCTTGCTTTCTTCGGACGCCTCCTTTTCCTTCCGTCTTTCTTTTGACGCATAATCTCTGACCATCTTTTTCTTACGGAGATCCCGGCTGTCTGCAACCGTTTCCAGATAAGCCCGTTCTCCCCTTGGCTGTCCACGGATGCTCTCACTGCGAAATGCGGATTTCGTTGCAGCTGTGCTTTCATCGGCTACTTGTTCCCCATCCAGTTCTCCATCTATATCTTGTTCTGACTTCTCATCCAGTACAGTTTCTCTACTATATCTGGTTTTTGGGGAACTCTTCTCCGAATGTTCTGTTTCCCTTTTTTCATTGCTATGCTCACGCCTTCTCTTACTGAAATCCAGTTCATCCTTTTTTTCACTACGGGAAACCTCTGTATCCATGTCCCGTCCAGTGATCCTTTTTTCTTCTTTATTCCGAAGATTCTCTTCTCTAAGACCATCACGGCTCATCTTCTGGACGGTTTTATCTCTCGCCTTATACTCATGCTCCTGCAAATCTCACCATCCCCTTTACTGTTTACCTGTTATTCTGCTTTATCCTGATAGTTCTCCCATTTTTCCAGTACCTCATCTGCCAGTCCTGCAATGGAATCTGTCAGCTTATCTGTAAGTCTTTCACTCAATGTTCCTCTTGCAGCCAGACAGGAAGTAATCCCCATAAAGTCAATCAGTTCCGCTAAATACAGCAGATCATCTAACATCTCGCCAAACACCTCCTCCCCGTTACTGTCCTTTCCTTTTTCTAAAAGTTCTTTATAATTGTCTGCACAGATCCTCTCTGCAAATACACAGCAAGGTTCTCCATTGCATCTCTCAAAATTCGTATAATCTCTCATGTAGTAATCCTCCATTTCATTTTTGGGTAGAAAAAAGGCCGGAAATCCTTTCCGGCTCATCCCCTGCTTTTGTTCTATTTTGTTTTTTATATTTTTTAATCATCTCTTTCTCCGATACCAAGTTTTTTACGCTTCTCTACCTCATCTGGCTTAGAAGTCATCAACGCATACAGCATCAGAGAATTATCAAATTTATCCTTAAACGGGATAATGGTACTGCCATAAAAGACCAGTCCCTCACCTTCTCCACTGTTGGTAACATAAGAAAGCTGATGTGGTGAAATGTTCAGCTGCTTTGCAAGAATCTGCCTGTCACCGGATGCCTGGTTTAACATCAGGATAAAGTCAGAATTTTCAAAGATATTTTCTATCTCACGGCTGGCAAGCAGGTCTTTTACATTCTGTGTGATACCCGTCGGAATACCGCCCCATTTACGGAATCGCTTCCAGATCTCCACGCTGTACGAAGCTGTCTGCTCTTCTTTTAAAAGCAGATGGAATTCATCAATGTAATATCTGGTACTCTTATTCGCTGAACGGTTAATCGTTACTCTGTTCCATACCTGATCCTGTACGATCAGCATACCAAGTTTTTTCAGCTGTTTTCCTAAGTCTTTGATGTCGAAACATACCATGCGGTTATTCAGTTCCACGTTGGTTCTGTGGTTGAATACTTTCAGAGAACCGTTAACGTAGATTTCCAATGCAGTCGCAAGACGCTGTGCCTCCTGCTCTTTCTGCTCACGGAGAAGATTATATAAATCCTCTAAGATCGGCATCTTTTCCGGTACTGGGTCAGAAAGAAAGTCCTGATACACCAGACGTACACAACGGTCAATAACTGTTTTTTCTACCGGCTCCAGTCCATTCTTCCCACCAACTACCAGCTCACAAAGAGACAGGATAAAGTCAGACTTTAAGGAAAGTGGATCATCATCATCTGCGTAATCCAGATTGATGTCCATCGGATTGATATAATCATGGCTGGTCGGTGAAATGCGGATAACCTGTCCATGAAATGCCCGGAACAACGGATAATACTCCCCTTCCGGATCGCACACGATAATGTCATCTTTTGTCACGATAAATGCGTTGGTAATCTCACGCTTTGCCGCAAATGACTTACCGGCACCCGGTGTACCCAAAATCAAACCATTCGGGTTTTTCAGTTTCTTTCTGTCTGCCATGATCAGGTTATTGGAAAGGGCATTTAAACCATAGTAAATGGATTCCCCGCCCATAAACAATTCCTGTGTGGTAAACGGAACAAAGATTGCCGTAGATGTTGTGGTAAGTGCCCTTTTGATCGGCACAAGATTCATAGCAAGTGGCAGGCAGCTCATAAGCCCCTGCTCCTGCTGATAATCCAGACGTTTCAATGCACAGTTATATTTCTGTGCAATACCGGCAGTCTGGAATACGACATTTTCAAGCTCCTGCTTTGTCTCTGCCGTATTTAAAAACAGTGCCGTCACAAGGAACATCCTCTCATTCCTGGACTGTAAATCTTCCAGAAGTCTCTTGGCTTCTCCACCATATGTATTTAAGTCTGATGGGATAATGTCCATGTCATATCCGGCACGGACTGCCTTTTTCTGCTCCTCAATCTTCATCCGGTTAATATCGGTCACCTTGCTCTTTACCAGCTTGATTGCTTTCATCTGGTCAATGGACTGGATATGGAAATTCACCATAAGGTTACTGTCCATCTCCAAAAACTCTGCCAGCATCTTGTCCGTAAGCTCTGGGGCAAGAATCTGAAGATAAGAAACGGCTCCTATCGTTCCGCCCATCTGAAAGTCTTTTCCATTCTTAAATACGAAGCTGGTCGGTGCGATATAATCCTTTGTACTAAGACCTGTCCGAAGTACCTCATCATAAGAAAAATGGAAAGGGACTTTACTATCCTGATTAAATGTCTCGTACATGATCTGCAGCCTTTCCGTTCCATTCAGAGGATAAGCTGTCACTCCAAGAATCTTGAAGTTATTCATAATATCCGACTCGATACGTTCCAACTTCGGTCGTGCTTCCCGGATATTCTCTGCTTCAATACCAAACGTGATATACTTAGTACGCATCAGACCATTATTTCCTTTCGCCAGCTGATTATTAAGCATCTGTGCAAACTCCATACGCAGATCATCAAACTCATCCTCCTGCGGATTGATATGGATAACCTTTTCATACTCCGCCATGTTGCTGTGCTGATTGATAAAGGAAAGCTGAAAATGAATCGTGCTGTCAAAATAATTTAAGAAGTCACACCAGTTTTCAAAGATCGCATTTTTATCCTCATTCTGAGCCAACTGGTAGTTGATGTCATAAAAACGGATGGTCTTGGAATAAAATTTATCCTGCACCCTGCAGATACCATCTCTCCCCATCTCATGATAAGGAATGGACTGCTGTGCTGTAATCCGTTTATCTTTGGCAGCATTTGCCACTTTCTTTTCTGTGGTACCACCTTTTCCTCCCGAAACCTTCTTCCCTTCTGTCTGCTGTCTCGGCGGTGCTGTAGCTGAACTGCTCTTTTTCTTCTTTGCATTTTTCTTTGCTTCACGCATTGCTTGTTTCTCTGCTTTTGCCGCAAACTTCGCTTCTTTTTTCGCATTTTTCTTATCCGCTTTTTCATGCTCTTTATGAAGTTTCGCTTCATATTTCTGTGCCCTTTTCAAAGCCTTCTTTTCCCTGCGGGTCAGCTTTCTGTTTGGTCGGCGTACCCCTCTCTGTCTTTCCAATGCTTCATAGCCTGTTACCATTGGCTCACTGTGCAGTCTGCCGCTTACCGGCTTACTGTTGACCGCCGGATCTGGAATATCTTCTCCACCATCCTCTTCATCCAGCCAGTAATCATTTGGATAACGTTCTTCTTCCAATCTCTGCGGTGGCTGTCTATCGTTTTTTCTTTTTAACACTCTTCTGTCCTCCCTTCTTTTTTCTGACCATGATAAATTTCTTCTCATACAGATTTTCCATCTGATACTTCCGTACCGGAGGACGGATAAATTTCACGGTGATCATATTTTTCAAAACCTTTTCTAACGGAAGTCCATCCTTTTCATACATGGCAAATAAAAATGCCGGAAGCATCAAAAGGCACATCCCTGTCGCTGCATTACTGGAACCGATGATCCCTCTGGTAAGGAAATAAAATGGTACTCCCACTGCCGCCGCAATCCCAAAACAGATCAGCTGCCGTTTGGTCAGGTTGAAGATGATCTTATTTTTGACCTTGGTTAAGTCTTTAGGTACTGATACAAATGCCATTGCCAATTCCCCCTTTCTTAGTGAGCGTTGAAGATACTACGGGCAAAGTTTCCTGTTTTCATCAAACTGAAACAAAGGATCACCGTGTATGCCATCACGCCGAACAATGCAGAATGTATGTTATCGGACATCTGGATATTCGCTACTAAGACTGCGTAAATTCCTACGCAGACCATCATAAAGAATCCCTGAAATGCCAGTGCAAACAATCCACGAAGATAGTTGTTTCCAATCTGCCCCCATTCCCGGTTAGACATGGTTGCAAATGGAATAGCTCCAACGGACGAATAGAGTAGGGTAAGAACCCGGCGCCTTACCATATCACTATGGCAGGTTTCCGAGAACTCCCCTCCGAACCGGACTTACACCTCTCGATGTATCCGGCTCTCCAGATGTCAGTCTAACTTTCCTGCGTGTAACTTATCGTGACAGTCAATGCAGAGTGCCATTGTCTTGCGCTTACGCCCAATCATGGCGATTTCCCATTGTTTTCTGCCACTTAAATCTTTGAGTTTTCGTATATGGTGTATTTCAAGCGGCACATTCTCTGCGCCACACCACTCACACCTGTTTGCTTGCAGTCTTTTTATAAGGCTATTACGCCCATAATTCTCAAAAATTCTTGCTACTATATCAGGATTTCCGCTTTCTACTTTAGTGTCCCGGCGGAACCCATTATTGTAAAACAATACCTTTCCGACCTTGCCGTTTTTCTTCGGATATTCCACAACAAAATCTTTTCCTTGACGGTACTTGCGGATAATTCTGCTGATTCGTGTCCGATATTTTCCAGCAAAGGTTTTGAGCATACTGTATCTCATTACATAGTAGAAGTTGTTGAGTACAGACACGTTGTTTGCAAGTCGGTAGTAGTTATACAATCCACGGATTTCTGCGTTGTACTGGTTTAGGATTTCCAAATCGTCCAAGTGCAACAGGCGAGTGCGCCGGACAGGTTCCCAAACCTCTTTGTTTCCATTTTGTTTGTCGTATTTAATCTTGAGGGCATTGTAGGAGAACAGTCGTTTTACCCACTTATCATGGGGAACATAGAGCAAGACTTTTCCATTGTTTACCCGTCTGGTAGCCCCGGTTTTGGTCTTTTTGTTGTGTTCGCCTTTGGCGATTGTGACCTCATATCCCAAGAACTTCGCAGCGTCGTGTCCATGAGTAATCAATGTCTTTTCCTCGGACATTTCCAGATGGAGTTTGTCCCGGATAAAGCAGCCTACATCTTGTTTAATCTGTTCTGCGTCCTCTTTGCTGCCGATAACTCCAATTAAGAAATCATCGGCATATCGGATATAGCAAATCCGTTTATAGCTATCGTCCATCTGGTCGCTATACGGCATAGATTTCAGACTACGCCGCAGTTCCCGGATTTCTGCAATTAGACCTTCTTTTTCTTCCTCGCTCATTTTAGAGAGATTTCTTTTAAGCCTTTGTTCTTTCCCCCGGCAGACATCCAGCTTCTTCTTGAACGCAGGATTGATTTTACGGCGGTTTCCGCAGTTGAATTTCTCTGCATACTCTGCCATATAGCTATCCAGTTCGTTCATGTAGATGTTTGCAAGGATAGGGCTGATGATGGAGCCTTGCGGAGTGCCGGAATAAGTATTGTGATAATTCCAATCCTCCATATATCCAGCTTTCAAGAACTTCCAGAGCAGACCGATGAAATGTTCATCTGCAATCCGCTTTCGCAAAATAGCAATCAACACATGATGGTCTACGTTGTCAAAACAGCCCTTTATATCTCCCTCAACGAACCACTTTGTCCCCGTAAAATATTTCTGCACATATTTGAGTGCCGTATGACAGCTTCTGTTTATACGGAAACCGTGGGAATAGTCGCTAAAGGTTGGCTCATAAATACTCTCTAAGATGAGCCGCACCACCTCCTGTATCAGTTTATCGTCGAATGACGGTATCCCCAGAGGACGCATTTTCCCATTGGATTTCGGGATATACGTTCTCCTTGCCGGGTTAGGCTGATAACTAAAATCCCGCATCTTTTCAATGAGGGCGTTTATCCTTGCCATTCCCATTCCGTCAATGGTTTTGCCGTCTGTTCCGGCTGTCATGTTGCCTGGTTTCGCCTGTATCCGCTGATATGCCAGCAGATAGAATTGTGGATTGTACAGGTTGCGGTATAACCGCTCGTACTTGTAACTCTTGTTACACGCCTTGGATTTTAGGCTTTCCAACACATTTTCAGGACTTCTCATAATGCCTCACGCACCTTTCCTTTTTATGAATTGGTTGACATCCTGCCTCCCTTCGCCATGTAGACGGCTTTCCCGCCCTCGGACTACTACGGAGGCTCCGTTGCCATGCCGGATATTCAGCGTCATCTTTCTTGGGTTTTTACCCCTTGAAATTTATCGCCTTGCGGCATTACGCATAGCCGGATAGTTCCGGCGTTCCGGTTTAGGCAATCTCCAGTTAGACACTTTGGGATAAGCGTATTGTGATGTCGGTAGTGGATTTTCGTCCTTTTCCGCTTACTGCGGCTGGCTGTCATAAGTATCGTGCGGTCTGTGTTTACCTGTCACATTCCGCTATGACATACGGCGAATACAACCATCCTGCGCCGCCGGGTCGAGTATCCCGCCTCGGACTACCCTTAAAGCAGTTTAGCCTTGCTCCTCATTCACAATGTTGCGTCTTGCCGCTCAGTCGTGGGTAGATGGTTTTCCCAACTTGCGATTTTTCCGATACGCTATTGTCCCCCTTGTGGTTTCCCTCCGGGGTAAATCGGATGACGCTAAAGTGACGCTTTTCACGTCTTTGATACTTTTCTTTACCGGCTTGCTAAAGCCGGGTTCCCAAAATGCCCGCACACCGCCTTTGGATGAAAAGCGGCGCTTCTGGACGCGCGATAGATTTCAATCATACGCCCATACAAAATCACTGTAATAAAGACTGAGATAACCTTCATACACAGGCTCACAAGCATCGTTTCCAGTGCCAGTATGACAAGTTCACCGATTTCCATAGATTCCATTGCCGTTTCCATCGTGGTAATCATCGTATCTATATTGATCGCTGTATCGGAACTGATGACACCAGCGGCCCGGCTCACTACTGACTGCCCGACATCAAATACCGCCATGGTAATCGTAAATGTATGGCTGACGATCCAGACTGCCACCCACATCTTGAAAAAATATTTAAAGAACATCCATGTATCAATGTCATGCATATTGTTCTTCTCTGTTAACATGGAAATCAGCTCATAACAAAGCACAAAGGTAATAATCATACCGGCAATCGGTACAATGACCGAATCGGAAAGATTTTGTATCATGCTGAAAATGTTCCCATTCCAGCCCTGCGGTGTCTGCCCAACCTGAGCAGCAATCTGACCGGTCTTTTCATTGACATCGGTATACATTGTTGTCAGGTTGGAACTTACCATGCCTGTCAGAAGATTCCTCATCCATTCTTCAATCGCTTCAAATATCCGATCCATGAGTCATCTCCCTCCTAAGTTTCTCAGCTAAACAAACCGGAAAGTAACGGTACCAGCTGGGTGCCGATCAAAACAACACCGCCTCCCGCCATCAGCTGCTTAATCCCCTGGGATTTCGCACCCGATAGCGATAGGTAATCCTTTGAAGTTATCTCCGGATTTTCCCCCGCTCCACACCGTGCATGCGACTTTCACCGCACACGGCGCTCCATCGAATTCAGCCGTCCAGGGTTTTAAACACAACTTACACACTTCGTTACAGCATTAAATTCAAAGAATAATAGGTGGCATTTCTGCCATACTACGAAGTTTGTTAAGCTTTTCTATTTGTTTATTGTCAAGATTTAAGGATTTCAGGTACTTCTCAATCGTGGGTTCTGAGGAAGCATGGATAAGGATATGAACCTCTTTGCTGACAAGAATTAGATTTGCGTATTCATCCGAACCACCATTGCTTACCGGCACTTTATGGTGGCAATGAATATCATGAGAATCCATCGGAATTCCCGTCACTGCACATTTACCATACTGTGCCGCATACAAAGAAATACGGTTATCCGCATATTCAATGGTTCTACCCTTTACAGGATTTCTCATCAGCCATAACATCGTCGCTGTGTCGATTGCAAGATTCTTATGAATCTGTTCCCGACCTTTGACCGTGTATTTATTGATGGATTTCCTTTTATGCTGGGCGTTCTTCGGCTGGACATATCCCAGTGGAACCACCGGACGTCCATGAAGGAACCTCATCTGTCTGCTTGTTCCATACTTTTCTTTGATGAACCCATTTCTGAGTTGTCCCTTTTTGGATAAGTCGCCTTTCAGTCTGTTTCTGAGCTGTTTGTTGATACTAAAGGCAAGTCTGCTGAAGTCATGAGATACTTCTGTGGAAATACAATAGTATTCATGAAGTCCAGTAACTACAGAGTTGTATTTCTGAAGCTGCATGAACTGAACATTATCATCTGACGAATGAGCCAGTTCCTTTACTTCTTCCGAGACTTTATCATGAGCCTTTTTGTATGCTTTATCGCTCATATGAGACCGAACCACATATTTCTTACCCTTTCTACGGACTTTCAGCTTGAACCCGAGAAAATCAGAATACTGTCTTTTGAGATTAACTACTTTGGATTTGTCAGGGCTGATTTCCAGCCCCAGCCTGTCCTTTAGCCATAACTCTGTTGCCTTGTATGCTCTGACGGCATCCTCATGTGATGCGCAGAAAATTTTAAAATCATCTGCGTACCGAACTGCATGCATCTCTTTTAATCTGCTCCGGCGCAGAGCCCTGTAAGCGTGGCTCTTAATCTCTGTTCCCTGCGCATTGCTCCTCGTTTTGAATTTTGTCTTTGTTGGCATCTGTTCCCATTGGGAAGCAATCCACCAGTCCAGTTCATTTAATACGATATTTGCAAGCAATGGCGACAAAATACCGCCTTGCGGAGTACCCCGTGTGGGATATGTTTTCTCCCCATTTGGCAGAACAACAGGTGCTTTCAGCATCTCTTTTATCATGCATAGCA
>ENA-OPDI01000726-OPDI01000726.1-human-gut-metagenome-genome-assembly--contig:-NODE-726-length-31876-cov-4.307596_pt1 | contig 31876 bp, 31 predicted proteins | sample MGYA00241262_ERZ501504 | MGnify/ENA primary metagenome ERZ501504 (study PRJEB25962, sample SAMEA2042570) | human gut metagenome | biome: human gut; feature: human-associated habitat; material: faeces...
GCAATTCATCTCCCACCTGCAGAGGAAGGAGAATTCTTGCTATATTATGTTAAAATTTCTATTTTGTGTTGTTTTTTGTCTGTTTTCTAATGATATTTCTTCTTCATCAAGTAAAGTTTTTACGTCTTTATGTAAAATATATTTGACATCGCAATTTTTGTGTGTTATATATAAATCATACAAAAGAGTGTCATAAAATGGTATCTTACAGCTTCACTACATATCAGTTATTATGAGCCTCTTTTCGTATTTCCATTTTGTTTTTCAATTTACTAATGCAAAAATTTAAGGAGGTTTTATTATGCCATTTTCATTACTAGCTCTTATTATTTTTCTCATTGTTTATGCTATTATTGCATACGGTGTTTATTCTTCAAGAAAAATGCAATACGATGAGCGGCAAAAATATATGCAGAGCATTGCCTACAAGTACGGTTTTTTTACTCTCATTCTTGCAACTGCAGTCAATGGTTTCATAGAATATTATACAAAATCATCCTGGGGTACTCCATTAGCAGAATCATTTACCATTATTTGCATCGGTCTTATCGTATTTTTTACCATTTGTGTTTTTAAAGATGCTTATTTTTCTTATTCTGAAACACCGGTAAAAAATATCGTTCAAAGCATTTTCCTTTTTTCATTAATTGGTGGAATAAATCTTTATACTGGTATCATGAATCAGCAAGAAATTATCTCACAACATAGCCCTGTTAAATTCAATAATATCAATCTGATTTCAGGGATTCTACTATTACTTGCCGATGCTATTGTTATTACCCGCGCTATTATGGAACATCTGCAAAAAGAGGAGTAGCCTTATGAAAAACCTACGATTAAAAGCTGCCCGCGCTGCTCTTGATATGTCGCAGGCTGAACTTGCGAAACGTGTTAATGTGTCGAGACAGACTATTGTTGCGATTGAAAAAGGGGACTATAACCCTACGATTAAACTGTGCATTGCTATTTGCCATGAACTGGGGAAAACACTCGACGAATTGTTTTGGGAATGGTAAGCCTCTGTAGATACTATTCTATCGGATTGTTCAAAAAATACGAAAAAGAAGAACTAAAAAATTTACCCCATTTTATGACTTTGTGCTGCGGAATTTTGACCATAGAAACTTCGGACTGCTTTTTCCGAAGTTTCTGCTTTACTGGGCAAAATGGAGCGTTTAGCACAACGGAATAAAATGGGGTAAATTTTTTAGTGCTTCTTCTCGATAATCCTTCTAGCAATCCGACTACAGATTTCTCCGACAGCGGCGTCAACTTTGCCATTCGGCAACTCAGTAAGTTATTGACTTATTCTTTTTTGTCTACTACAATAGTTCTAGTGTTATGGTACTAAATCAGTATGTTTCAGGAGAAGCTATTTTTCTGAAATAGATTTTTTTAATGTATCCGCATTACTACATTACAGATTGGAGAAAGATATGAATAACGTTATTGAGATGACACATCCGCTTATCAAGCACAAAATTTCTATTTTAAGAGATAAGAATACCGGAACAAATGAATTCCGTAAATTAATCGAAGAGATTGGTATCTTAATGGGATATGAGGCTTTAAGAGACCTCCCATTAGAAGATGTTGAGATTGAAACACCAATCGAAACTTGCAAAACACCTATGATTTCCGGTAAGAAGCTTGCTATCGTTCCTATTCTTCGTGCTGGTCTTGGTATGGTAAATGGTATCCTTGCTCTTGTTCCATCTGCGAAGGTTGGTCACATCGGTTTATACCGTGACGAGGAGACTCATGAACCTCATGAATATTACTGCAAACTGCCAGACCCAATTGACCAAAGACTTATCGTTGTATTAGACCCAATGCTTGCTACTGGTGGTTCTGCTATCGCTGCCATCAACTTTATCAAAGAGCATGGTGGAAAGAATATTAAGTTTATGTCTATTATTGCTGCTCCTGAAGGAGTAGAACGTCTTGCAAAAGCTCATCCAGATGTACAGATTTACTGTGGTAACATCGACCGTCAGTTAAATGAGGATGCTTACATCTGCCCTGGACTTGGAGATGCCGGAGATAGAATTTTCGGAACAAAATAATGTTAATGAAAAATAAAAAGGCTTATTATTACAAATGTGGCTTTCACCGCTGCGAATAAGTATTTAACAAACATCCTCTCCGTGTAATAATTGATTTTGACTCCATTGTAAAAAACATCAAAGTCGCAAAATTAATTATCACACGGAGAGGATGTTACTGATGTTTGAAAATATTTGAGGACTCTCTATTTTAAGAAAGGGAAGTATTATGTTAGAAAAATTCTTTAAGTTATCCGAAAATCACACGGATGCGAAGACGGAAATTCTGGCTGGTATTACGACATTTATGACAATGGCGTATATTTTGGCGGTTAATCCAAGTATTATGGCTGCTACCGGTATGGATTCCGGTGCTGTATTTACTGCGACTGCTCTTGCTGCTTTTATCGGAACTTTGCTGATGGCGATTTTCGCGAACTATCCATTTGCTCTGGCACCGGGTATGGGACTGAATGCATACTTTGCCTATACTGTTGTAATCGGTATGGGATATACCTGGCAGTATGCACTAACTGCTGTATTTGCAGAAGGTATCATTTTTATTCTTCTTTCTCTTACAAATGTGCGTGAAGCGATTTTTAATGCAATTCCAATGAATCTGAAGTCTGCCGTTAGTGTGGGAATTGGTCTTTTTATTGCATTTGTTGGTTTACAGAATGCACATATCGTTGTGGGCGGTTCTACATTACTCCAGTTATTTTCTGTAGATGCATACAATAAAGCGAATGGTGTGGAAGCTTCTTTTAACAATGTCGGAATTACGGTAATTCTTGCATTGGCAGGTATTATCATTACCGGAATTTTAGTTGTTAAAAATATTAAGGGAAATATCCTCTGGGGTATTTTAATCACATGGGGACTTGGCATCATTTGCCAGTTTGCAGGACTTTATGTACCGAATGCAGATTTAGGATTCTACAGTCTTTTACCTGACTTTAGCAAAGGGCTTTCTATTCCAAGTCTTACTCCTATCTTTGGAAAGCTTCAGTTTAAGGGAATTTTCTCTGTAGACTTTATCGTAATTTTATTTGCATTTTTATTCGTTGACCTTTTTGATACGATTGGAACACTTGTCGGTGTATCTGCCAAAGCAGATATGTTAGATGAAAAAGGAAAGCTTCCTCATATTAAAGGGGCACTTCTTGCTGACGCTGTAGCGACTACTGTTGGTGCAATCCTCGGAACTTCTACCACTACTACTTTTGTGGAAAGTGCTTCTGGAGTATCCGAAGGAGGAAGAACAGGTCTTACTGCTGTTACAACAGCAATCCTTTTTGGATTATCTCTGTTCTTATCACCAATCTTCCTTGCGATTCCATCTTTTGCTACCGCACCTGCTTTAGTAATTGTTGGATTATATATGCTTAGTAATGTTACAAACATTAACTTTACTGATATGTCCGAGGCTATCCCTGCTTACGTATGTATCATTGCAATGCCATTCTTCTATAGTATCTCTGAGGGTATCTCTATGGGCGTTATCGCTTATGTTGTTCTTAACCTTATTACTGGAGAGGCAAAAGACAAGAAGATCAGTGCATTGATGTATGTATTGGCAATACTGTTCATCTTAAAATACATTTTTCTGTAATTTTTAAATTTTCTAAAGCGTGTTTGAAAAAATCATTCCTGCAATGTACATCCCATTGCAGGAGTTAAATTAAACAAATCCTTAAATCCATATTTTTTTCAGCTTCTCTCCACTTCTTTTTTTCAGCGAAAACAAAATAAGATTCCAAAGAAGCCATAAAATTATTCCTAATAAAATACATTGCTTAGCCTCCCAGATTCCATCTATAATATAGCTAATATAGCTACTCATACTCACCTCCCACATTTGAATAAATGAAATTACTCCTTTAATAATTGCTGCAATTCATCATCTGTACAAATAGAATAGCAATATATGCTATTTTCTCCATTTTTATTTTTATAATTTACCTGAATGTCCATGTTTCCATTTATTACGGTTATTCCCGGAACATTTTCCATCTGCTGAAGAACGAGTTTCTTTTTTAGTTTATTAATTCGTTTTTTATCTGTTATTCCATATCTGATATTTTCTCCGGTATTTCCATCATATCCTTCAACCCCAATACTACTGATATCTAAGTTATCTATTGTCTGGTTGACAGCACAGCCTTTTTGTGCTAAAAATGCAAGGGTCTTTTTAAAAGATGGATAAATATAATACGTATCCTGTATTGCATTTTCACTTCCCATTGTTCCACCTATTGATATATCTATATTTCCTACGGGAACTGTTTTTTGTACATCTGTGTAGCTTAAACCGTCTAACTCACTTAAATAAGTATCAAAGAACTGTTTTTTCTCTTCTTTTGTAAGGTTTAAATATTCTGTTTCTATCCCTGACCAGGTTATTTCTTTGATATCATTATAATCTCGTGTATAGAGAGAATAGATATTCTTTTTAAATTCTCTTGTCGCATACAGTTTATTATAAAGTTCTTTTGCCTTTTGGGAACGAAGGATATAGTTTCTTACTTTACGGTTTCCGTTTTTCATATAAAATGTTGTAGAAATCTCAATATCACCTCTCATCACTTCTTTTTTAGATACAGATGAAAAGAATAAAAACTTGCTGTTTTTCTCATAATACTCTGAAGAGGATGTTTCTGCATTGTTTTTTACTTCTACTGATTCTTTGATTACGGAAAGAGCAAGCTGTTTTTCTTCTCCATTTAATCCTGATCGTTCTTCCCCTTTTCCCCAATATCCGTAACTATTCACTCCTAATGGCTTTATTTCGATACTATCTACCCTGGATGCTTTTGGTATATACCTGTCATATCCAAAAAGATCTGCACTAAAGCTTGCCATGATAAACAAGGAACCAAGCATAATAACTATAAGTTGTTTTTTATGACAAAAAATCGCTCTTACATCAAATTCATAAATGCATTCAATTAATGCATGTATAACGAACACACCAAATACAACTCCGAATATAAGCCAGAAAATGTATCTTGCATTTCCCAATGAATAGAAAATAATTCCTGAATATAAGGCAGATGGGATAACTAATAACACTTTAATTACTGTATTTGCCTTTGTAAATGCCATAGCCCGTCCTGCACTTTCTGCCGGCCGTTTATTATAGAGTGTGCGGCACAGTACATATAAACCGACAATCCATAAAAGAAGAATCATCATATATTTTATCTGCGTTTCTCTGCCGCTATTTATATCTGCCATTCCCCGAAGTCCGACCCATACCGGAGAAAGATAGCTGGTTATATTATTATAAACATTATCTGCCGTATTCCCGGAATAGGTGGCGAAAAAAGAGCCCGCATATATTGGAAAAATGTTATAAATAACAATTGGAAAATAGCTTGCAAATACTCCAAATCCTAATATACCAACGATAATATTCCCTGTCATAATCATTGCCAGAGCCATCGTCAGCCATGTTGCTGCAAAAATTAACAAATACCAGAGACTAGAACTGACTATTTCCCATCCTCCTCCAGAAATCTGTTGCTGTGCAATGACAAATTCTATTGCTTCTTCTATTACAAGCGGAATCAGAAAAATAAACAGGCTGTTTTGTACTACCAGACGAAATAATGTAGCTCTCTTTATTGGAAGGGATTCATAAAAATCTGTCTGCTTTCTGGAATGTAAATAATAAAGACTTACTGCCGCACTGCATGCCGCCAGGACGATTACCACGCTTGCCATTCCCATATTGGGCTGAAACAAACGAAGCACTTCCGTATGTGAGGAACATTCATTTACTCCCATTACTAAAAAAACGGCTTTTATAAAAAATGTAAGCACTGTAATAATCGTCATGCCAAGCATTCTCTTTCTATTCTCCCTGCTTGGCTTAGAGTATGAGATTCTTGATGTCATAACCTACTACCTCCGTTTCACTGATAAATATTTCTTCTAAAGACAGCGGAATACATTCATAAAATACCGGTTTTAATACAGATAACTTTGCTATTACCTGTTTTTCACTGCCCCTGACTGTCATTGTGACAAGCTTTCCTCTTCGGTTAAATTGTAAAATGTCAAACATTTTCTCCAGCTTCTTGTCATCCTCTTTTGGCAATGCACACTGTACTTTCTGAATATTACACTTCATCGTTTCTAAATCTTTCGATAAGAGAACACCACCCTTATGCAACAGTCCGACATGATCACAAACATCTTCTAATTCTCTCAAATTGTGCGATGCAATAATCGGCGTAAACTTTCTTTCATCAATTTCATTTGCCAGAATACTTTTAATTCCCTGGCGCATAACCGGATCAAGTCCGTCAAACGTTTCATCACAAAACAGGTATTTCACACCACTGCACACACCAAGAAGAATGGAAAGCTGCTTCTTCATTCCTTTAGAAAATGTCTGAATCTTACGATCTTTTTGTAAAGTAAACTTCACCAGAAACTTACGAAATCTCTTCTCATTGAACGCAGGATACAACGTCTTATAAAACGCTGCCATATCTAACGGTGTCGCATTTGGGAAAAAATACTGCTCATCAGAAATATAGAAAAACTTCTGCTTCGCTTCCACACAATCCCATACAGCTTCCCCATCAATCAGAATCTCTCCTTCATCTTCCTTTAACACCCCTGCCATCATTCGAAGAAGTGTACTCTTTCCTGCACCATTCGTTCCAAGAAGACCAAAAACCTGTCCCTCTTCAATAGAAAGACTGACATCACTTACAGCTTCAATCTTATCGAAACGCTTGCTGACCTTCTTAATTTCTATCATCTTTCCACCTCCTCATAAGCTTCATTAATACAGGCCAGCGCCTGTTCTTTCAAGATACCTCTCGCTCTCAACTCCTCTACATTTTCTTTAAACTTAATCAGAAGCTTCTCCTGTTCTTTTATAATCAGATTCTCATTCATCTTCACAAAATTCCCTCTTCCCTTTACGGAATAAATAAATCCTTCTCTCTCCAGCTCACTATATGCCCTCTGAATCGTATTGGGATTAATCGAAAGTTCCATCGCCAGTGAACGCACTGATGGCAGCTTTGAATCCGACTCTAGCACTCCATTCAAAATCAATGTCTGAATCTTCTCTGTAACCTGCTCATAAATTGGTCTTTTGTCATTATAGTCAATAAAAATCACATCGAGCCTCCTTCCTTTTTATACTCATAAAATCAGATGTCACGAATTACTCCACAGCTAACGCTGCTAAATCTTCAAATACTTCAGGAAAACGCAACATATACTGTACCAAATATGTTAGTAGTGTATTAACATTATTAATACACTTAATATACCTTAGATATACCCCAATGTCAAGGGGGAGGCGAAAAAGTGAAAATTCTATCATACAATAAATGCTTCGTTTCCCTGCGTCCAAACTGCTCGTCCGTAGCTTGAATTTGCTCTAAGGCGCATTTATTGTATGATAGAATTTTCACTTTTTCTGTCTTTGGCAGGATTTGGGGGAGAAATCACAGATGTGATACTATGTTTTCTCAATTTCGTCAGCTTTTCCCTTGACAAATGCCATATATGTATTATAATTTAATATATAAAATTTTTATATATAAAGATTTAAAACATAGAAAGGACGTGATATTATGTTTTATTATCCGCTTTCTTCTTTATTGATTGAGTGTCTGATTCTCTCGATTGTTGAAAGAGAGGATTCTTATGGGTATGAAATCAGTCAGACAGTGAAGCTGGTGGCCAATATTAAGGAATCTACGCTTTATCCGATTTTAAGAAAGTTAGAGCAGAATGGATACCTGCATACTTACAGTCAGGAATTTCAGGGACGTAACCGCAAGTATTATTCCATTACCGATTCCGGGAAGGAGCAGCTCATTTTCTTAAAAAAAGAATGGAACGAATATTATCACACAATTGATGACATCATCGAAGGGAGGATGATACCTAATGGAAAATAAAAGATATAAAAAGGAACAAGATATCCATTTAACAAAAGAAGAATATCTTGCCCAGCTAAAGAAATATTTAAAAAGACTTCCAAAAGAAGATTATAACAATGCAATGGATTATTTTACAGAATATTTTGAAGATGCCGGGCCAGAAGGCGAAGCAGCCTTGATACAGGAACTCGGTACTCCGAAAGAAGCAGCTTATGAAATTCTTGATAATCTGATAACTGAGAAGAGAAAAGACCCAGATACGCCGATTTGGAAGATTATTTTTCTTACATTTCTTTCCATTTGTGCCGCTCCTATCGGCGGTGCTTTGGCACTTACTATAATTGCTCTTGCTTTGGCCGGTGTTTTAGTAATTGTTGCAGGACTTTTAGCGATTTTCTCTTTTGGAATTGCATTTGCCCTCGTTGGTGGAAAACTTTTTATCCGAGGAATAATTGCCATCACTGCATCGCTTTCCGGTGCGAGCCTGATTTCTGGTGCAGGATTATTTAGTATTGGCATTAGTATTCTTGCCATTTTAGCTGTTTTTTGTTTCTGCAAATGGATTGTTTTAGTATTAGCTCATTTTATTCAGAATATGAGCAGAAAAAGGAGTGTGAAATAAGATGAGAAAAATTATAAAAACTCTTTTAGGAATTGGTGGGGCATTCTGCCTGATTGGAGCACTTTTATTTAGTATCGGATTTACCAGTGGCGGCACAAAGTACGTTCATGACACAAACTTAAATTCCATGAACGCACAGGAAGATAATAAAGAGTCTGCAAATCGTTTTACTTTAAAGAAAACAGAAATCCCTGACTTTACTTCTTTAAATATAAACTTAGAAGATTCCGACCTTAACATTGAGGAATCTCCCAACGAAAAAAGCTATATTGAATATGCACAGGCGACAAAGGATAAGAAAAACCCTGTCTCCTATTCCATAGAGAATGGCACATTAACCTTAAAAGAAGCCGGAAATACTGGTGCTTCTTACTACATTAATGTTGATATAAGCTTCTTACAGGCTGCTCTCAGCAGTAAAAATATAGAAGATTACACAAAAGAGTCTTCTAAATACGAAAACTACGTTACTCTCTATCTTCCAAAAGATAAACTCGTATCTTCCGCAAAAATCTATCTTGGATATGGTGATTTTTATGTAAAAAATGCTACTTTTGATACTACTAACATCAAGCTTGACGATGGAGATTTTGACGCAAATACACTTACTGCTAATAGTGGAAAGCTTACTTTCTCCTACGGTGACTGCGACTTGCAAAAAGCTTCTCTCGGCAATATTTCTCTCACTTCAAAAGATGGCGATCTTACTGTAAATGAACTTACTTTATCAGGAAAAACAAAAATCGCGCTCTCTTATGGTGATGCTGAAATCACCTTAAATGACTCCACAAAGAAAGTATCTGGATTTGACCTCGCCACCCATTATGGAACGATTACTGCTTCTGGTCTTAACGGAAACAAAACGCTAGACGAAGATGATGATGTAAATACATTCCAGTCAGATTCTAAAGATGGGAAGACAAAACTTTCGATAGACTCTAAAGATGGGGATATTACGGTAAAATAATCAGATAGATTTTAAAAGCAGATTATGGCTTTTTGAAAAGTTGAGTCATGAGAGTTTGACACTCATATTGTTGTTTTAATATGTAAAAATAATAATTTTTCTTATGCATTTTTGTGTCAATCCTTTGAAATTTAGTTTCCCAGGCAGCCTCATTCTTCTGCCCTCTCACCAAATTTCCCCATAAATTTGCCGGATTGAAACAACCAGAACCCCCAGAGAAAATATCCCCTATATCTGTGGCCTCGGAGCAAGGTTTGGATGCGAGCACTTAAGCGAGTATTCAAACCGCCGCGACTAAAGTCACAGATATAGGGGATATTCTCTCTGGGGGTTCGTCTGTTTACTCACCCCGGCAAATTCCTATTTTTGTAACACTTTTGTTATACATTCTTATCCCACCTGTAAAGAAAAATAACACTTCTGTTATGGTACTTCCACAGCAAAAATATTATAATAAAATTATAAGAAATGTAGTACAGAAGATAGCATTTAAAGCACATTAAAAAGCATTTAAATAGCGTATCATCTACACCACATTCCAAGTTCAAAAGGCAGGAGGGATTCCCTATGAAGAAAAGATTAAGTACAATTTTAGCCACATTACTCATGACAGTAACACTTATTCCATTTGCTCCAGTACATGCAAAGGCAGCATCAGCAGATGTGACCAGACAGATGGCAGGGAATCGTCAGATAAAGGATATCAGTAAGAAGATGACAGCATATACGACAGCGATGGACATAAGCGTATGGTCCACTACCAAGCCAGTAAAGATGAAGCTTAACGATAATCAGAAGTTATCCATCGCCGTATTTGTAAGATATAATTACAAAGGTGACTACAGCTATACAGCGAAGGAGCTTCGTTCCGAGACTAAGAAGCTTTTTGGTAAGAGCGCTTCTGTCAGCAAGATTAAGAACAGCAAGAAAAATAAGAATCAGGCAATGTTCGTATGTAGCTCCGACAGTAAGTTCTATAAAGATCCATACATGTACTGTGGCGGAGACTTTGGAGATACGATTCCAGATTATAAGATTAAAAAGGTTGTACGTACTGGTAAGAATACCTATACAGTAACGACACAGAACAGATATGGAATCTACGGAGAGAAAGGCAGAACCAATATTGGAACAACAACACTGAAGCTTAAAAAGACAGCAACAGGATATGTTGTGAAGGGCATTAGTTATCAGTATAATGGGAGATAAGTAATATAATAATTATAAATTGTAGAAGAGGAGAATGCAGTTAAGCATTCTCCTTTATTTTATTTTACAGAAAGTATTTTGCAAATACATGTGGACTGTAACTTAAAAATCAATGGGACAGTCCACTATAGGAATGTTATCGTTGAAAACGATACTTTCAATATTTCTAAGGAAAATTTCTAAAAATTATTTCCAATCCCCTACCCATTCCATTTCCTGTATACAAAATAGTAAAAAAATGATAACAAAGCAACAAAATGAAGTAAAGTTTTGGTGAAAAATTGAAAATATAGTCTGACTTTACTAAAAATAACTAGATTAAAACATCGAAATTAGGCATATTTAAGAATATGACAAAAATGAAATATATGGTATACTTTATTCATTATGAAGAGCTGTATATTTTTTTGACTTTTAATAGGAAGAAGTTACAGCAGCTCCGGAATATTTTAATTTACATTTCGGATAGGAATTCTATCCAAATTATTACTTGCAGAAGAAGTATGAGAAAAACGATTATCAGATAAAGGAGAAAGACTGGATTTCGCGGGGATGGAAATTCGTTTACTTCATTTGATAATCAGCACAAGAAACAGGATTGGGGAAAGTATATGTATAAGAAAAGTGTACAGGGCTGGCTAAAGCACCTGGATTTTATGATCTTAGACGTAGTATGTCTATGGATTTCTTTTACGCTTGCATTCAATATGCGACATGGGTCGCTTGATGTACTGGCGAATTCTTTATACCGTGATATGATGTGGAGCCTCGCACTCATGGATATCGTGGTAATTTTTTTCTTTGATTCCCTGAAGAATGTACTGAAACGTGGATTCTATCAGGAATTTGTTATGACGGTCAAACAGACCTGTCTCATCACCTTATGTTCCGTATTTTATTTATTTACATTTAAGGAAGCAGAGAATTATTCAAGACTTGTACTTGGGTATACAGCAGCGCTATATTTATTAATCAGTTACGTCCTGCGCTGTCTTTGGAAGAATTGCCTCCGCAAATACTTTGGCGGAGCCGAAAAGCGTTCTCTCCTTATCGTAACCGTATCAGATATCGTTGATACCGTTATAGACAATATTAAAAATAAGAATTATGGTGATTATTTTGTTACAGGAGTATGTATGCTGGATAAAAAGGCAAAAGGCCGCGTCATCGACGGTGTAACAGTTGTAGCCGACGAAGACGACTTGGTTGAATATGTATGCCGCGAATGGGTGGACGAAGTATTTATCAACATCCCAGAAAGCGAGCCATATCCGGCAGAACTTCTTGATAAATTCATCGAGATGGGTGTTGTCGTACATATGAAGCTTGCCAAGTCCCAGAACTTACTCGGCAAAAAACAGTTCGTAGAACATCTCGGAACATACACTGTACTCACAACAAGTATTAACAGCGTAAGCCGCCGCCAGATCATCTTAAAGAGAATGATGGACATTGCAGGAGGACTTGCAGGCTGCATTATCACCGGAATCCTCTGCATCTTTGTAGGACCGGCCATCTACATCCAGTCACCGGGGCCAATCTTCTTCAAGCAGACCCGTGTCGGAAAGAACGGAAAGATGTTCCAGATGTATAAGTTCCGAAGTATGTACATGGATGCCGAAGAACGCAAAGCCGAACTCATGAAAGAAAACCGTGTGCAGGACGGCATGATGTTCAAGCTCGACTTTGACCCTCGAATCATCGGCAGCAAGAAGCTCCCGGACGGCACAATCAAAAAGGGTGTCGGAAACTTTATAAGAGATTGGAGTCTGGATGAATTTCCGCAGTTCCTTAATGTACTGAAAGGAGTCGGCGGTATAATAGAGCCAACCGAGAAAAAGCTTGATTTTACAGGGTTTTCGCTGGCTTAGCTAGGTTCCTTAGTATGATTCTTATGATTTGTCATTAAAGGAAACCAATCGTATTTCCAGCGGGAATATATATAATAAAGTGGTTTCCTGGATGCTTATTTGACCCAATCATAAATAAGTAAATGAGAATCATAAATAATAGGAGGTAATGGCTGAGCCTGCGGATGTCCATCAAAAGACGTTCACAGGTTATCTGTCGTTGGAGAAAAATATAAGAAATAAATGAGAAAAAAGAGATAAGAAAGTAGCCCTCGATTTTGTCGGGGGGGGGTACAGTAAGGGAGATATGAAATGCTAGGAATATCAAAACGAAAGTGTACGATGGATACCCCAGTACATATTAATGGGAATGAAAAGAAAAAGAAAACTGAATATCGAAACTCTTATATTGCATATCTAAATATTCAAAATGTGATTCCCATGAGCTGCTTACTTGTGTTTGGGGTATGGCTATGGACGGAATTACATATCTCAACAAATCTTAACGTATTCCGGATTAATGCTCTTCTTTGTGTAGCAATAATCCTATCTAGTTTTAAATCACTCAAATTTGAAGGCAATTTCTACAATTGTGGGGACGATTGTAGATTAACAAATAGATTACAAAAAAATGGAAGGGGAAAGAAAAAAATCTATGTATAGAAAAGATTCTGAAGGATGGTTAAAACACACAGATTTTATAATCTTAGACATGATCTGTTTGCAATTAGCGTATGTTCTGGCATATGCAATTAGCGGATATGGATTTAATCCGTATGAAACAATTATTTATCGAAATATGGCAGTTTTCCTTGAACTGGCAGATCTGGTTATGATTTTTGCATATGGCACCATGAAAAGCGTGTTAAAGAGAGGATACTATCGTGATTTTGTAGTTACGTTAAATCATGCGATTATGGTAGGTGCCTTAGCGGTTTTATATTTATTCCTGCTTCATGAAGGGCAGGACTTTTCAAGATTAACATTGATGCTGACCATAATAATTTATTTAGTAATGACGTATGTTGTCAGAGAACTTTGGAAAAAACTTCTGCGAAAACAGATGAAGGATGGCGGAGAACGTAAACTACTGATTGTAACATCAGAAGATGTGGCTGAACAAGTAGTGTTAAGTATGCAGGAAAACAATTATGCCAGATTCTCATTGGCTGGTGTAGCTGTAATTGATGCGGACTGGACTGGAAGAGAAATTCATGGAGTTCCGGTAGTTGCCAACGAAGAGACTGCAGCAATGTATGTATGTCAGGAATGGATTGACGAAGTTCTGATTGTTGTTTCAGAAGTTCTTCCGTATCCGTCAGAGTTAATTGAGCAATTATCAGAGACAGGAGTAACCATTCATCTTAATCTTGCAAAGATCACAAGTGTGCCAGGGAAAAAACAGTTTGTGGAAAAGGTTGGTAATTACACAGTCCTTACGACAAGTATTAATTATGCATCAACCAGACAGTTAATGTTAAAACGATTGATGGATATTGCGGGTGGATTAGTTGGATGTATTTTTACCGGAATCATTTGTATTTTTGTCGGACCGGCAATTTATATTGCATCACCGGGACCAATTTTCTTTGCTCAGGAACGAGTAGGAAAGAATGGAAAGAAATTTAAAATGTACAAGTTCCGCAGTATGTATATGGATGCCGAAGAACGTAAGGCAGAGCTTATGAAAGATAACAAACTTGGAGATGGAAAGATGTTTAAACTGGACTTTGATCCTCGTGTTATCGGAAATAAGATACTTCCAGATGGGACACATAAGACAGGAATCGGTGATTTTATCAGACGAACAAGTTTAGATGAATTTCCGCAATTCTTTAACGTATTACGTGGCGATATGTCGATTATAGGTACTCGCCCACCCTTGATTTCAGAAACGAATCTGTATGAGCTTCATCATCGTGCAAGGCTGGCAATTAAGCCAGGAATCACTGGCATGTGGCAGGTAAGCGGACGAAGTGATATTACCGATTTTGAAGAAGTAGTTCGTCTTGATAAAGAGTATATCACAAACTGGAACATTGGGCTAGATATGAAAATATTGTTTAAAACGATATTGGTAGTCTTTAGGAAAGATGGATCAATGTAAATCGTTTTGCAGCTTATTTTATATAGAGAATAAGCTGCAAAAGGATAACTATAGATAAGTTATAAATATAAAAATTGCATTTAAAAGAGGAAGTTATGAATAAAAGGAAAAATAATAATTCTCCACTTAAAATTGCAGTTCTTGGACATAAGACAATTCCGAGTCGCCAAGGTGGAATTGAAATTGTAGTTGAAGAATTAACAGTTCGTATGGCAAAACTGGGACATAAAATAACAGTATATAACCGTAGCGGACATCATGTAAGTGGTAAAGAATTTGATGGAAAGAAGCTAAAAGAATATAAAGGAATCCGAATGAAATATGTACCGACAATAGATAAAAAAGGATTAGCAGCGATGAGTGCTTCCTTTTTTGCAGCGGTGGCAGCAGCGTTTGGAAAATATGATGTGGTACATTTTCATGCAGAAGGTCCATGTGCAATGTTATGGTTGCCAAAATTATTCGGAAAGCGATGTATAGCTACGGTGCATGGATTAGATCATCAGAGAGCCAAATGGGGTAAATTAGCCAGTACATATATTATGTTGGGAGAAAAATGTGCAGTTAAATTTGCTGACGAAATTATTGTGTTAAGTGAAGGGGTTCAGGAATATTTCCTTGATACATATGGACGAGAAACCCGTTTTATACCTAATGGTGTAAACAGACCAATCATCCGAAATGCTGAAATTATTAAGAATAAATTTGGTTTAGAAAAAGATAGCTACATCCTCTTTTTGGGCAGATTAGTTCCAGAAAAAGGGCTTAGATATTTGATAGAAGCCTTTAAACAGGTAGATACTGAGAAAAAACTGGTTATTGCTGGTGGAAGTTCAGACACAGATGAATTTACAAAAGAATTAAAAGAACTGGCAAGGGATGATTCAAGAGTTATTTTTACTGGGTTTGTTCAAGGAAAAGAGTTAGATGAACTTTATAGTAATGCTTATGTATATACTTTGCCGAGTGATCTGGAAGGAATGCCGCTTAGTTTATTAGAGGCAATGAGTTACGGAAATTGCTGCTTGGTGTCTGACATAGATGAATGTGCATCTGTTGTAGAGGATAAGGCATTTGTTTTTAAGAAAAGTGATGTGGCAGATTTGCAGAGTAAATTGCAGGAAGCTTGCGATAATAAGGAACAGGTAAAGAAGTATAAAAATGAAGCAGCGGATTATATTTGTGAAAAATATAATTGGGATGACGTTGTAGAGAGAACGTTGGAGTTGTATCAAAATTAAAGAAGGTTGAGAGAAAATATGCGAGTGTTAATGATAAATAAGTTTCTCTATCCCAATGGTGGCAGCGAAACATATATTTTTAAATTAGGTGAGTATTTAGAAAAACAGGGTCATGAAGTTCAGTTCTTTGGAATGGAACATGAAGGACGTTGTGTTGGAAACAGAGTAAATGCGTATACAAGTGATATGGACTTTCATGGTGGTTCTAAGTTGGCAAAGATTACATATCCATTAAAAACTATCTATTCCTCAGAAGCAAGAAAGAAGATTAGAATGGTATTAGATGACTTTGAACCAGATGTATGTCATATTAATAACTTTAATTACCAGCTTACGCCATCTATTATTCTTGAGATACATAAATGGAGTAAACAGACAGGTAAAAAATGCCGAATCATTTTTACAGCACATGATTACCAGTTAGTATGCCCAAATCATATGTGTAATAACCCAAATACTCATGATAACTGCGAGAAATGCTTAGGTGGACATTTCTTTAACTGTACAAAAGGAAAATGTATTCATGGAAGTACTGCAAAGTCAGCAGTTGGAACTTTAGAAGCAGAATTCTGGAAATTAAATGGTGCATATAAGTATATTGATGCTATGATTTGCTGTTCTAAATTTATGAAAACAAAACTGGATACTAATACATTATTTGAAAAGAAGACAATTGCCTTACATAATTTTATTGATAAAGTAGAGTGGAAGGATACAGAAAAGAAAGATTATGTTCTGTACTTCGGACGTTTTTCAGAGGAAAAAGGAATTGGAACATTATTAAAAGTATGCAAAGCATTACCGAATATTCAGTTTGTATTTGCTGGAACAGGACCATTAGAAGATACGGTAAATGGAATTAGCAACATTAAAAATGTAGGATTCCAGACGGGCGAAGCATTGGAAACATTAATCAGAGAAGCAAGATTTTCTATTTATCCTTCAGAATGGTATGAGAATTGTCCATTTTCTGTTATGGAAAGTCAGATGTATGGGACTCCAGTGTTAGGAGCCGATATTGGCGGAATTCCAGAACTTATTCAGAATGGTAAGACTGGAGAGCTTTTTAAAAGTGCCAATGCAAAAGATTTAAAGGAAAAAATAGAGAAGATGTGGGAGAATAAGGCTCTTATAAATTCTTATAGTAAGAATTGTCAGGATATTAGTTTTGATACTATTGAAGAGTATTATAAAAAATTGATAAAAATATATGAGGAGGGAAAATGAATAATAAGCATAACAGTATAAAAAGAATTTTCCATCGGACTACAGAAGAAATATATTCTACATTTTTGGTTTCGTGTAATACTTCTATTTGGAATTTTTTTAAAATTATCAAGGCAAAAGTATTAAATTATAAAATCAATAAAAGAGGAACGGAAGAGACAAAAGAAGAAACAAGATGTCTTTTAGAGAAACATCATGTATTATTAGAATATTTTGAAAAAAAATATGCTCAATTTATAAAAGAATATGAATTTGATATGCAGAGTATTCCTAAGGATTCTAGTTATAAAAATAAAATATGGATTTGTTGGTGGCAAGGGATTGATCAGGCACCGGAATTGGTAAAAAAATGTGTTCATTCTATTTGTAAAAATGCAAAACCATATGAAGTCATTGTGCTAGACGATTCAAATTATAAAAAATACGTGAATATTCCTGATTGGATGGAGGAAAAGAGAAGAGCTGGCATAATAACTAGAACCCATTTTTCGGATTTTTTAAGATTGGAGTTATTAGCGGAACATGGAGGTATTTGGCTTGATGCCACTTTTTTTGCTAAAAACATGGATTTTTCAAAGATTTTTGAATTACCAGTGTGGACAATAAAAAGACCCAATTATGGACATTTATCGGTGGCGTGTGGTTTTTTTGCTAATTATTCATTTGGATGTAATTTTGAAAATAGAAAAGTTTTTGGCATTTTAAGAGACTATTTAATGGAATATTGGAAAAAAAATTCAATGATGATCGACTATTTATTTTTAGATTATTTAATAGAGTTGGCTATAAAACATAATGATTATGTAAAAAGAGCATTCGAACAAATTCCAAATAATAATCCCAAATGTGATGAATTACAAAAAAAATTAGGAAAACCATTTGATTGCGAAACGTGGAAAGAATTATTGGAAAATACAGGACTGTTTAAACTAAGTTGGAAGCAAACATATCCGTCTATAGTTGATAATAGAGATACGTTTTATGGAATGTTAATTAAGGAATCACTATAATTTATATAGAGTTAATAGGAGCGAAAAATAATGAGTAAAAATAATGAAAAAAAATTAAATGGTACAGTTATTGTTACATATCGTTGTAATGCACGTTGTTCTATGTGTAATCGTTATAAAGCACCTTCTAAACCAGAAGAAGAAATTAGTATTGAAACAATTAAGAAGTTACCTAAGATGTATTTCACAAATATTACTGGTGGTGAACCATTTATTCGTACAGATTTAAAGGATATCGTGCGTGAACTTTATAAAAAATCTGATCGTATTGTAATTTCTACAAACGGATTTTTTACTGATCGTATTGTTGAACTTTGTAAAGAGTTCCCTCAGATTGGTATTCGTATTTCTATTGAAGGTCTTGAACAGACTAACAATGAAATTAGAGGTTTACAGAATGGTTACCAGCGTGGTTATACTACACTGAAGAAATTACGTGAAATGGGAATGAAAGACGTTGGTTTTGGTATGACTGTTCAAGATAAGAACGCACCTGACCTAGTTCCTTTATATAAGATTTCTAATGAAATGGGTATGGAATTTGCGACTGCATCTTTACATAACAGTTTCTACTTTGTGGAAGCAAAGAATATTATTCATGACCGTCCTATGGTAGCAAAGAACTTTGAAAACTTAGTAAATGAATTACTTCGTAGTAATAGTCCTAAAAAGTGGTTCCGTGCTTACTTTAACCATGGTCTTATTAACTATATTTATGGACAGAAACGTTTATTACCATGTGATATGAGTTTTGATACTTTCTTTATTGATCCATATGGTGACGTTATGCCATGTAATGGTACTAAAGATAAAGAAGTTATGGGTAACCTTAACAATCAGTCATGGGACGAATTATGGAATAGTGCAGAAGCAGAAAAGGTTCGTTCAAAAGTACGTTGTTGTGACCGTGACTGCTGGATGATTGGTAGTGTAAGTCCTGCAATGCATAAGTATATCTGGAAACCTGCTACTTGGGTATTAGTTCATAAGTTTAAAGCTTTATTCTCTAAACATCCTTATAGCATGTATGAATTAAAGGTTTGTCGTGATTATCGTGATGGTAAGGTTACTAAGGAAGAACTGGATAAGTGCAGTACCTGCGATATGAACTGTGTAATTAATAACGGGTTAAGTGAAGCATCTAAAGAACAGTTAAAGCATAAGACTGGTGAAGAAATTGTAGATGCTGATATCGCAACTCAAATGAGGAGCAAATAGGAATGATAAGAAAGTTAAAAAAATTATGGATTGTGTTTCAAATAACATTTGTTAAGCCGGGAATTAAAGCTGGGGAATATCTCAGAAAGAAGAATATATTTGCACATTTTGGAAAAGATTGTTCATGGCATACAAAAAATTTGCCTTCAAAGCCTGAATTGGTCAAAATACACAATAATGTTCATGTTGCAGCGGATGTTCGATTTATTACACATGATATTATATGTGATATGTTTAATCATCATCCAAGATATAAAAAATATGCACCATGGCCATTTTACAGGGGAACTATTGAAATTTTTGATAATTGTATGATAGGAGCTAATAGCATTATTATGTATAATACCCAAATTGGTCCAGATGCAATTGTTGCAGCAGGGGCAGTTATTACTCAAGATGTTCCGTCAGGAGAAATATGGGAGGGGTACCCGCTCAAAAAATAGGTAACATTGATGATTTAGCGAGAAAGAGATTGGTGATGATAAATGAACGAGAAAGTATCGGTAATTTTACCGATTTACAACGTTGAACCATATATAGAAAGATGTATCAGGAGCGTGGTTAATCAAACGTATAATAATTTAGAAATTATTTTAGTTGATGATGGATCTCCAGATAAGTGTCCACAAATTTGTGAAAAATGGAAAAATAAAGATTCAAGAATTGTAGTTATACATAAAAAAAATGAAGGATTAGGTATGGCTAGAAATTCAGGATTAGATGTAGCGACAGGAGAATATGTTTGCTTTTTTGATAGTGACGATTATATAAAAGAAGATGCCATTGAAAAATGTATTAGTATAGCTCAGGAAAACAGGGCAGATATAGTTATCTATGGATTTTCGGATGTAGATGCACAAGGAAATGTTATTAAAACTATGATTCCACATACAAAAAAAGATTTGTATGTTGGTGCAGAAGTTCAAGCAGATTTTTTACCAGATTTGATTGCTCCTGATATTGTAAGAGGAATAAAATCAGATTTGTGGATGAGTGCATGGTGCAGTTTTTATTCAATGGATCTTATTAAACGTTCGCAATGGAAATTTGTTTCGGAAAGGAAAGTTATTTCTGAAGATATTTATTCTCTTTTGGATTTATATAGTAACGTAAATAGAGTATGTGTATTGAAACAGTCTCTGTATTTTTATTGTGCAAATGAATCATCATTAACACACGTTTTTAAAGAGGATAGATTTGAAAAAATTAAGATTTTTTATGATGAATGTGTAAAAATAGCAAATAAACATGGATATAATTCTAAAACAATAAATAGATTAACATATCCATATATTTCAAATACATTGGCAGCTTTAAAGTTAATTATTACATCGAGTAATTTAAAAGAAGAGAAAAAAGTAGCAGTATATTCTATCTTAAAGGATAAACATTTAAGGAATGTTATTCTTAATACAGATTATCATAAAGATATTATACAAAGACGTATATTTATGAATATGATAGTTTTTAAAATGTATAGTCTGTGTTACTACCTACTTTGTTGGAGAAATAAAAATGAAAATTAAATTAAAGTCAATGGTATCATTTTTATTAATATATATGATGTTAATTGAAATTTTTATAAGTGTGTTTCATTTTCCGAGAACAGTAAGATTTATTATAGATATAATAGCATTATTGTTAATTTTATTTGGTGGACATAAAATTAGTTTGGCTATATCAGACAAGGAATTTTCATGGTATTTTCGGTATATTTTGTTATTTATGGTATTCATGGTAATGAATGGTGTTTTTAGACTTGTTCCCATAGGGCAGATTTTATGGGCTGTTCGTAATAATTATTTATACATTTTTTTTGGAATTATAATGATTTATTTGCTGAAGGTGCAAGATGTTGAAAAAATGTTTGAATTATTTATAAAGCTGCAAGTAGTTAATGTCATTATGGGGACATTAGAATATTTTATATTACATGTTCAAAATGATTATCTTGGGGGAATATTTGGAATAGATCAGGGCTGTAATGCCAATTTAAATGTTTACTTGACGATTATTAATACTTATATTATATGTAGATATTTGTATAAAAAAAGTAGTTTAAAAGAAATTATCTGGATTTTAGGCAGTTCCACATACATGGCAGCGATTAGTGAACTTAAGGTGTTTTACGTAGAATTGGTAATTATTATAATATGTGCAGTTTTATTGAATAGAAAATCAATGAAGGGTTTTTTGATTTTATTAGGCGGTTTGATAGGATTACTAATTGGAATAAGAGTTATGTTGGCAGTCAATCCTGAATCAATTAATAATTTATTATCATTTAGTAATATGGTTGAATATAATACAAGAATGGATTATGGGGATGGAGATCTTAGAATTTCTAGGTTAGGTTCAACAAGTCAAATCAATCGTATGTTTTTTAAAGATAATATTTTTTTGAAGTTATTTGGTATGGGCTTAGGTGCATGTGAAGATTCTACTAGTTTTGCAATTTGTAATAGCACTTTTGCTGATCATTATCGTAGTTTAGGATATCGAAATCTTACAATGGCTATGAATTATTTGGAAACAGGATACATTGGTAGTATATGTTTCGCTGTTATCTTTATATGGTTATTTATTATTGCTGGAAAAATGAAAAATTCAATGATTAAATATAAAGAAATGGCGGTTATTTGCCAGATAATTTGCATAATGACAATATTAAATTTTTGGTATAGTAGTGCAATCAGAATGAATGCTAGCTATCTTACTTTTTTCTGTATAATGTCAGTGTTTGTATATTATCGTTATGAGATGAGGGAGAAGTGCAGAGATGATTGAGACAGTAAAGGATTTGAAAGAATGTTTGAGTATAGAGAAAAAAAAGATTTTTTGTAATTTAGAATTTAAAGGTATCTTATGGTGCTATTTGACTAAAGATCATTGGACTCAGATTTATCGTTATCAAAAATTACTACGTTACGAATTATTTCATAGACAAAAAAATAGAAATTTGTATCATAAAATAATGGAAGGGATTTACTGCAGGAAGAAAAATATTCTTGGAAATAAGTTGGGATTTTATATAGGTTGCGAAGTATTTGATGAAGGTCTTGTTATATATCATCATGGCAGTGTTATAGTAAATGGAAATGCAAGAGTTGGAAAGAATTGTTGCTTACATGGAGACAATTGTATTGGAAATGATGGAAAAACAAATGGGACACCAGTATTAGGAGATAATGTTGAACTAGGAGTCGGTGCAAAAGTTATTGGAGAAATTACAATTGCAAATAATATTACAATTGCAGCAGGTGCTGTAGTTGTAGATAGTTTTTTGGAAGAGGGTATTACTATTGGAGGAGTACCAGCAAGGAGGTTAAAATAGTGGAAAACTTGAAAATTTATGTTGCTGCTCACAAGAAAGTAAAAGAATATAGCTCAGATACCTGTTATGAGATTTTACATGTAGGAGCAGCCTGTCATCAAGATGATTTAGGATATACATGTGATAACACAGGAGATAATATTTCAAAAAAAAATCCAATGTATTGTGAGTTAACAGGGCTATATTGGATGTGGAAAAATGCACCTAAATCGAAGTATATTGGTTTATGTCATTATCGAAGATATCCCTCTACATTATCTTACACATTAAATCCAGAGAAGAGTATTTTAAAAGAAAAAGAAATGATAGCAATGTTGCAAGATGCCGATATATTGATGCCTAAAAAATTAAAAAAAACAAAAGAGAATGGTTTTTGTGAAAATGAACAGGATTTGGATAAGTGTAGAGAGTATATTTATATTAAGAATGTAATTATGGAAAAATGTCCGGAATATTTGGAAACATTGAAAAAAGTATTTCTTGATAAAGAAATGTGTTTTGGAAATATTTTTGTTTTGACTCGTGAAAAATTTAATGAATATTGTGAGTGGTTATTTGGATTACTCTTTGAAATTGAAAAAAATATAAAAAGTGCTAATGATGAAATACCTAGAGAATATGGTTATTTATCTGAATGGATGCTTAATGTTTGGGTTGAAAAAAATAATTTAAAGGTTAAATATATTCCGACAGTTTTTACAGAAGAGCAACATGATTGGAAATTTTATATTAAAATGTTGAAAGAAAGGATGAAAATATAATTATGAAATATGATTATTTAGTAGTTGGTGCGGGACTTTATGGAGCTATTTTTGCACATGAGGCCAAAAAAAAAGGAAAATCAGTTTTAGTAGTTGATAAGCGCCCTAATATTGCAGGAAATATTTATACTAAAAATATTGAAGGAATAAATGTTCATATTTATGGGGCACATATTTTTCATACTAATAATACAAAAGTGTGGAAGTATATTACACAATTTGCGGAATTTAATCGCTTTACTAATAGTCCAGTAGCAAATTATAAAGGTGAGTTATATAGCCTTCCATTTAATATGTATACATTTAATAAAATGTGGGGAGTAGTTACACCGGAGGAAGCAGCGGCTAAGATTGAAGAACAACGTAAAGAAATTGTAAGTGAACCACAAAATTTAGAGGAACAAGCTATATCTCTTGTAGGGAGAGATATATATGAAAAATTAATTAAGGGTTATACAGAGAAACAATGGGGACGCGAATGTAAAGAGTTACCGTCATTTATTATTAAACGTCTTCCAGTTCGTTTGACTTTTGACAATAATTATTTTAATGCTCTTTATCAAGGTATTCCTAGAGGGGGATATACAAAGCTTGTTGAGAATCTTTTAGAAGGCATTGAAGTTCATTTAAATACCGATTATTTAAAGAAGAAAGAAGAGCTAGATAAATTAGCAAAAAAAATTATTTATACAGGACCTATTGATGCATATTTTAACTATTCATTGGGAACATTACAATATCGTTCTATTCGTTTTGAAACAGAAGTGTTAGATATGGCTAATTTTCAAGGAAACGCTGCGGTAAATTATACCGATAGTGAAACCCCATGGACACGTATTATCGAGCATAAATGGTTTGAATTTGGTAAAGATATGGAAGGAAATGATTTACCTAAAACAGTTATTAGTCGAGAGTATTCATCTGAGTGGAAACTTGGAGATGATCCATATTATCCTATAAATGACGATACGAATAATGAATTATATACTAAATATAAGAAATTAGCAGATGCAGAGAGAAAAGTAATTTTTGGAGGTCGCTTAGGCGAATATAAATACTATGATATGGATGCAACAATTGCATCGGCATTGAGTATGTGTGAACATGAATTATAATATTGAAGAGGATAAAAAATGATACCAAAAAAGATTCATTTTATTTGGTTAGGTGGAAGACCTAAGAGTAAATTAACAGAAGTATGTATTAATTCTTGGAGAAGATGTCTTCCTGAATATGAAATAAAAGAATGGAATGAAAATAATTTAGATATAAGAGAATTATGCAAAAACAATAAATTTTTTTCAAAGTGTTATGAGTTAAAATTATGGGCATTTGTATCAGATTATTTAAGATTATGGATTTTATATAAAGAAGGTGGAATATATTTAGATACAGATGTGGAAGTTATTAAATCTTTTAATCCTCTTTTAAATAATAAGATTTTTATGGGATATGAAATAGATGATTTTATTGGAACAGCGACAATTGGCGCTGAACCTGGAAATAATTTAATAAAAAGATTAATAGATTTTTATAACAATGATATTTGGAAAGTAGATTTTGTAAATAACCCAATAATATTTAAGTTTTTACAAAATCAAGAACCTTTTGTTTTTAACGAGTGTAAAGTTTATCCTAAAGATTATTTTTCTCCATATATACCGAGAAAAAAATACCAAGAAATAGTTGAGAAAAAAGAAACATTTACTATACATTGGTATACACAAAACTGGAATATGAGTTTAAAGGGATACATATTTGTCAATACAAAACATATTACTAATCCTTTGAAAAGGATAATTGAAATAATCAGAAAGAGTATTGGCTATTATAAATTAAAAAATAGTTAGTGTGTTATTTTATGAGATATGTAATATGCTTAAAGAAAGAGTTTATTATTCACAGAGTAAATTATATCAAAAGAAAGTAATTTGCTGAAAAATATGAAATTATAGCTATAGGAAATATTATATTATCTTTTTTTAGTACTGCTATATATAAATCTGTTATTAACTTCTCAGTATGATACTGTAATATATGTATCTTTGCATTCTGTTATTTTAACGTTACAGTTTGAGTAAGGGCTATTTAGATATTTGATAGATGAGAGAAGTGATAGAAAAATGCAGTCCAAATATATTTCGACAGCCTTTTTTCAGTAGTAGTATTATGTTTATTATTTTTTGTTATTGCCGTTCTTACATTAAAATTTTCTGATTATAGAATTTATCAGGATCTTTGTATGAGCCTCAAATAAAAGTTGGTGGAAAAGTAGAAACAGAGGGTTCGTATACGATTTATTGGTATACACAGAATTGGAATATGAATTGAACTCTGTGTGTTTTTATAAATACAAAACATATCGAAGATTCAATGAAAAAGACCGTAGAGGTAATACGAAAAAATAATGGGTACCAAAAGAAAATTATGCAATCGAAAAAAGTAAATGGTTCTCGGCAAAATGACTACTTTGAGAATGGCTAGATCTTTTGAATTGCATAAGCCATTTGAATATATAAATTTGGGATAAAGTAATACACGGTTATGGTAAGAAAATACAGGAAGGAGCTATGGCGTATATGGCCATGAAAATGCAATGCAAAAATCGTTAGCTAAAAATTCAATATATAATATTATTTATACTGTAGCAAATATATTATTTCCATTTGCGACATCTATTTATGTATCGAGAATACTTCTTCCTGCAGGCGTTGGGAAAGTGGCATCGGCGCAAAATATTGCTTCGTATTTTATAACCATTGCCGCATTAGGGCTACCCTCATATGGTGTTCGAGAGTTTGCAAAGATTAGAGAGAAAAAAGATAAAAGAAATAAACTATTTACGGAACTTTTATTGCTTAATATTATCTCAACAACATTATCAGTTATTGGTTTTTTCTTGTTGGTATTAGCTAATAGTGGTTTTAATGGTGAATGGTTTCTTTATGCAGCTTGTGGATTAGCTATAGCATTTAATTATTTGAACATTGACTGGATGTATCAAGGACTTGAAGAATATGGCTATATTACAGGAAGAAGTTTGCTTATAAAAGGTCTTTCACTTTTGGCATTGTTTTTGTTTGTAAAAACAAGGCAAGATTATGTGGCATATGCTCTGATATCTAGTCTGGCAACAGGTGGAAATTATATTTTTAATGTTATACATGCACGAAAGTTTGTCTCTATTGATTTATCAGGAGTTGAATTAAAAAATCATATAAAACCAGTTTTTTTGATTGCATTTATTATTTTCTTGTCAAGTATCTATAATAAAATTGATGTTACAATGTTAAATATGTTAGCGACGGATGAATCGGTCGGATATTATACATATGCACAGAAAACAGTTAATATGGTTTTGACCATGGCGAATGCAGTTACAGCAGCCCTTTTGCCAAGGTTGAGCTTTTATTATGATAATGACAGGGATGGTTTTTATAAATTGCTTGATAAGGGCTTCCAAGTATTATGTTTTATGACGTTACCTCTAGCAGTGGGAATGGCTCTTGTTGCTCCGCAAGCTGTTAAGTTTTTATACGGTGAAGCATTTGAACCGGCTGTTTTAACAATACGCTTGATGTGCCCCCTGATTCTAATCAAAGGCTTTGGGGATTTGTTCTGTTACCAGCTTGTTTATAGTACAAAGAGCGAAAAGATTATTTTGCCTGCGTCTGCATCTGCATCTGTGATAAATATTATAACAAATGCAGCTTTAATTCCAACTCTTCTTCAAAATGGTGCCGTAATAGCATCGGTATTTAGTGAATTGGTTACGAATGCGGTACAATTTATCTATATGAAGAAAAAAGTGAAGTTTTCTATTAATATGAAAGCATTGACGAAGGGACTAATTAGTACGGCAGTAATGGCATTGAGTGTCTACATCATTATGCAGCTTAAATTGCCAAATACTATTGGGCTTATATTAGAGATTTTATGTGGTGTTATCGCATACACAGCAGTAAACTTAGTTATGAAGAATACCTTGATATTCGAGATTGTGAATAAAGTGAAAGGGAAAATCTCACATAAGGACTAAATATGAAGAAAGAGAGGTGATGGATGAAGTGCAACGCAATAATGATTATAAACTGATAGATTTGATAAAATTTTTGTGTGCATATCTTGTAATTGGGATACATACGAGACCACTTCAAGCTGTTAGTGTTCTCTTAGACAAAGTTGTGTACTATAATATATCAAATTATGCAGTACCGTTCTTTTATGCATGTACTGGATATTTCCTGATTGTTAAACAACCGGAAAAAGATTTGCATACAAAACTTGGCTACCGCATAAAAAAGATTTTTAATATTTATATCATATGGTCTATCGTATATTTGCCATTGACAGTTTTGGGATGGTTTATTGAAGGAAATAAAACAGTAGAATATGTAGCTCTTTGTATTCGGAATTATATCCTCGTGGGAGATAATTTTTATTCATGGACACTATGGTATCTCAATGGTTTAATCTTCGCCTTGATTCTTATAAATATTTTATCAAAAAGAATTTCAATAGAAAAGATTGTAGGTTTTGGATCAGTGGCTTATCTTGTTGGTATAGTTCTTACCGCTTTTTGGGGGCATCAAGATAAGTTACCGGCATTATTAGCATTTCCAGTTAATATTTATTTCTCAATCTTTGCGACAACAAGAAATGGTCTCTTTCAATCGTTAGTATTTGTTTCTTTGGGTATGTATATTGCTGACATTGAGAAGTCAGGTAAGTTGACAAAAACTCTTCACAAGGGAAAGATTGCACTATTTGCTTATCTAATAAAAATTCCTATAAGCCTTATCGGGGGGGGCAGTACCTCAGCCAGATGTTTGACCTTCCAATCTTTTTCATGCTATTCTGCCTGATTATATATACATGTTCAAAGATGGAACTTCATGGAGATTTTTATAAGAAACTGAGAAACTTAAGTGGAACAATATATTTTGTCCATATGTACTTTGTGGCATTATGTGCACTTGTTTTGTATAAGGAAGATTACCATAATTTCGTATCCTTCTTTATTTGCGCAGTAGGTGCGACTTTAATTGCTATACTATTCAATTACATTAGGGGAAGGAAAAGATGCAAGCAGTAGTTGATGACGTTTTTTACAGTGTATATCAATATTTAGGATTCGGGCTGATTTTCGCATTAATATGCATGATTGCCTTGCCCGAAGTAGAACATAAAGGATTAAAGAAGTGCCTTATTCATCAGTGGCATAAGCTTAGAACGGATAAGATCACTCGATATAGATTTGCATTCTTTACCATCCTGTTTATGGTGCTGTCTAGAACTCTGATTTGCCGTAGTATATGGCAATGTCCATGGGAAAATATAATTGGGGAATGGGGGATTTTCACATCAGAAGGCACTCTGAATACGGAAGGGATGCTTAATGTTTTTCTGTTTGTCCCACTTGCTTATTTTGGAGTGCCGGGATTTTGTCAACAAGATGGTTTGGACAAGGAAATCTTGTTTAATATTGTAAAGACCTCCTTTGGCTTTTCATGTTTAATTGAAATATGTCAGCTTTTTTTTAGAGTAGGAACATTTCAGTTATCGGATATTTTCCAAAATACGCTTGGTGGTTTTATAGGTGTAGCTGTTTGGGCTATGCAACAAAAAATAATGAAAAGAGGAAGAAAAAATATGAACACAACTTTACTTATCATGGCTGCTGGTATCGGTAGCCGCTTCGGAACGGGAATTAAGCAGTTGGAGCCGGTGGATGCTTCTAATCATATTATCATGGATTACTCGATCCACGATGCGATTGAAGCTGGTTTCAACCATGTGGTATTTATCATCCGCAAGGATATCGAGAAAGAGTTCAAAGAGGTCATCGGTGATCGCATTGCCTCCATTTGCTCTTCTCATAATGTAACTGTGGATTACGCTTTTCAGGATATTAACGATATTCCGGGAACTTTACCGGAAGGTCGGACAAAGCCGTGGGGAACTGGACAGGCTGTGCTTGCTGCAAAGGAAGTTCTTGATACACCGTTCATCGTTATCAATGCAGATGATTATTATGGCAAGGAAGGCTTTAAGGCTGTCCATGAGTATCTGGTAAATGGCGGTAAGTCTTGCATGGCCGGCTTTGTGCTGAAGAACACCCTGTCTGACAATGGCGGTGTGACTCGTGGTATCTGTAAGATGGATGAGCAGAACAATCTGACTGAGGTTGTGGAAACAAAGAATATCGTGAAGACTGCAACTGGAGCAGAGGCTGACGGCGTGGCTGTTGACGTGAACTCTCTGGTGTCTATGAACATGTGGGGATTAACTCCAGAGTTTTTGGATGTTCTGGAGCAGGGCTTCAAAGAGTTTTTTGAGAAGGAAGTACCGGGTAATCCGATAAAGGCGGAGTATCTGATTCCTATCTTCATCGGTGAGCTGTTGCAGCAGGGCAAGATGTCTGTAAAAGTTTTGAAGACTAATGACACATGGTATGGAATGACCTACCATGAGGATGTTGCAGCAGTAAAGGATAGCTTCAAGAAGATGCTGAAGAACGGTGTATACCAGGCTGATTTATTTGCAGACTTGTGATATATTGGGGAGCCGCTTCGAAATAGTAGTAAAATAGTAACTGCACCTGTGGCAGTAATGCTGCAGGTGCCAAACTTGGTCTAACGTGACCTATTTTTCAATGAGCGGTTGACTGGAATTTCGGTTGACAAATACATAACTGAGAGATTAGTGAAAATGAAAAAGATTGTTGCAGTAGTTATTAAAATGTTTATTTTTTTGATAATAATTTTGGGGGAAGGAAGTAAATTAGCGTTCCAAAAAATTTGTGAACGAAGAGAAACAGCATGGCCAAATTTGGGAACAGCAGATGATGAGCAATATGAGTGGCTTACCGAAGCATATAAAATAAAACGAAAAAATAATGAAAGAATTGTTATTATGGCTTCTGATGGAACAAAGCTGGAGGGTCATTATTATGAGAGAAAGAAGAATGCTCCATTAGTGATTTTCTTTCATGGATTTAGAGGTCAGAGTTATGTGGATGGTGTGCCGATTTATAAAATTGCGCAGAAAGAAAAATGGAATGTTTTACTTGTTAGTATGCGTGCACACGATGAAAGTGAGGGAGATATTTTCACTTTTGGAGTGAAGGAACGTTATGATTGTGTAGATTGGGCTAATTGGGCTGCAAAACATTTTGGAAGAGAAACACCGATATTTCTTATGGGAATTTCAATGGGTGGAGCAGTGGTTACAATGAGTAGTAATTTGGATTTTCCAGATTCTGTTTGTGGAATTATTGAAGATAGTGGATTTACAACGTCAACAAAAATGTTGGAGTTAAATTGTAAGAGCCATTTGCCTAAAGGAATGCCAGTAGAGGTATTCAAAATTTTTGCAGATGTGGGAACAAGGCTTTGGGGAAAATTTAATTTAAAAGAGGCTGATGCTTGTAAGTCGGTATCACAGACAAAAATTCCAGTTTTAATTATTCATGGTGATATAGATAACTTAGCACCACTATATATGGCAAAAGAAATTTATAATAGTTGTAAAAGTAATAAAGAAATTTATGTAGTTCATGGAGCTAATCATGCAGAAAACTATAAAAAAGATACGGAAGGCTATGAGAACGTAATAATACAGTTTGTGGAAGAACATTCTAGAGATTTCCCAAGAACTTCATAAAGACCGCAACCGGAGCAGAAGCAGATGACGTGGTTGTGGATGTTGATTCTTTGGTTTCTATGAATATGTGGGGATTAATATCGGAGTTTTTGGATGTGTTGGAAGAAGACTTCAAAGAGTTCTTTGAGAAAGAAGTACCGGGTAATCCGCTAAAGGCAGAGTATCTGATTCCTATCTTCATCGGTGAGTTGCTGAGTGAAGGTAAGATGTCTGTGAAGGTTTTTAAAACCAATGACAGTGAATGGCGAGAGGCAACTGACAACCGAGTGCATCGAGAATGTGATTATGATGATGCCGTTCACCAGCATAGTAATGTGGACATTTGGAGAAAAGATAGCAAATGGCTGGAAGAAGATACTATGGCAAAGTGGTAAGATAGCATTTATCTGTTCTGAGGGTGAAATAAATTAGATTTTGGACTGTTTTGATGAGAAAAGGGCAATTTGAGTGTTACTTTCGCTTTTTCAGGAAGTTCACGATTAGGTGATAGCAGGGAATCCTCTGTTTTAGGTGCAAGATGATTGGATTCACATGGAAATAGGAGTTATAAAATGGCAGGAAGACCAAAAAAGAAACCAGAATATAATCCAGAACTTCAATTTAATAATTTTCTTCAGGAGTTAAGAACTGCCTATGAAGAAGCAGATTCGTTAAGATCACTGGCAGATGAGTTAAATATTAGTCTGCTTAAACTCCGTAAGCTAC
>ENA-OPDI01000777-OPDI01000777.1-human-gut-metagenome-genome-assembly--contig:-NODE-777-length-30275-cov-4.329451_pt1 | contig 30275 bp, 25 predicted proteins | sample MGYA00241262_ERZ501504 | MGnify/ENA primary metagenome ERZ501504 (study PRJEB25962, sample SAMEA2042570) | human gut metagenome | biome: human gut; feature: human-associated habitat; material: faeces...
TGCAGACAAATCCGGACGGCAGCGTCAACACATACGATGCAGACGGAAACAAGGTCGGAACAGTCGATGCAGAAACCGTTGAGAGAATGACAACATTTGAGAGTGGCGAGGATGCAGCAGGGCAGCAGGAGGACGCAGAGGACGGGGGAACAGCCTCAAACGATGCAGAGACGACAAATCCTCCGTCTGAACCGGAAACGGGCGAAAATGGGGCAAATACAGAGCCACAGGACACAGAGGACGAGCCGGAGGACAAAGTCATCATCCCGCAGGGAAAAATGAAAGTGACGGTCATTTGCGACGGCTCACTTAATATCAGACGTTCCGCAGCGTGGGGCAATGAGAACATCTGCGGTCGTGCTATCAGAGGACAGTCATATTATGTGAAAGAGATTCATGTTGTGGACGGAAAGAAGATGGTCAGAACAATCGGAGACCTTTATCTCTCCGGAGAATCCGAGCATGTACAGTTTGAACAGTTATAAAAGCATACAGACAAAAAAAGAGGACGGCATCCGGAAACGGGTGTCGTCCTTGTGTTATAATGGATTTATGAACGTGCTTGAATTTTGGCAATCAACGCATCCTGCAAAACTTTTGAATAGTTGATACCGTAATTTTCACATGCAGTATTGAGCCATGCAGGAATACTCAAAGTTTTCTTGACTGCCTTGTCATTGTACGCACGGGCGTATTCGTCGAGGTTGACACAAATCAAATTGACAAGTGCTGCATCCTCGTCCTTTTCAACTGCATCAAGAGGGGTCGGAGCGGGAAGAACATCACCATCACGCAAGGATGTGAATAAATACTGACCGCAAGCCTCTTGAGCCATTGCGAAAGCGTCCGCAAGGTTATCTCCGTAAGTTGCTAAATCATTGAGGTCGGGGAAAATAACTGAATATTTCCCGTCGTCCTCCGGATAAAAAACAGCAGGATAAATATAATTCATGATAACGCTCCTTTCTTTAATGGGTGGCAGGTCTCATTTGAGACCCGCCTGTTTGAGTATGGAGTTGACAACCCTTTGAGGAATGTCGCCTCGATGATTTGGGATTGTAACTTTTCCCGTTTTGGTTGGGTGTTTGTATTGGTGATGTGAACCTCTCACATCTACCAACTCCCATCCGTCATTGAGGACTATTTTTTCAATTTCTCGAAATCTCATTTGTATTGTTTCCTCCTTACAAGTATATAATAACACGTATTTTACGTAATGTCAATAAAAATATACGTAAAATACGTAAAAAATAACAGAGATTTTCATACTACTAAATTGAACCTACCGACAGGTAACCTTGACTCTAAAACTAGTGCGGATGTTTTGGGATTGCTTCAGAGAACCAGTAGAGAGTTCGATCAAACGTTAGTAATGATTACACATAACAATGCTATTGCGCAGCTTGCTGATCGCATTGTGAGGATTGAAGATGGAAAAATAGTAGGATAGGGGGTGTGGGCATTTATGACATTACCTTTTGAAAATGATACCAATCCTATTGTCAAAAAAATTTCAAAGAGAAATCTTAAAGCAGATAAAAGCAGAAATGTACTTATTATCATTACAATAGCTTTAGCCACATGTTTGATTATGGCAACAGCTCTATACTTTTTGGGATCGCAACGAAAATCATTAAATGATGCAATGGGGCGCTATCAAGCAGTCATTAACGACATAGACAATGATAAAATAGAAAAATTAGTAAATGATGGTAGAGTAGATGTTGGTGTGAGTCATTTATTAGGAATGGTGTCTTATGGGGATTTTAAATTAACAGTTCGTTCCATGGATAAGACATTAATGGATTTAGCAAAATATCCTGATTTGCAGGGGAAATTGCCAGAAACGGAAAAAGAGGTTGCCATTACAAAAGCTTTTCTTGAAAGAACTGGATTATCTAAATCTGTGGGCGATAACATATCAATAGACTTAGGGGATGGAAAAAAAGAATACAATTTATGTGGCATTTTGCCGGTAGATAATTCAAATTATTCATTATTTGTATCGCAATCATATGTTGCAAGTAAGATTAGCGACCCTACATATTCTGCATATGTTCGATTAAAAGGATCTGATGGATGGTCTAAAGCTGCTATCCAGTCAGAATTACTAACATTGCTCAATGAATGGGGAATTCAGCAGGAAAATATACAATTTTCCACATATTATTTTTCCCTTATTGAACAAAGGAGCAGTCAATACATGTTGATAATAGCATTTGTCTGTCTTATTGTGACTTTAGCTTGTACTCTCGTTGTTTACAGTCTGTTTTATGTATCTATAGTAAGAAAAACAAATGAATATGGAAAATTAAGAACAATAGGAACAACTGGAAAGCAGATAAAAAGAATAGTTTTTCGGGAAGGGCATTATCTTGCCGGAATTGGTATTCCAATGGGACTAATAGCAGGTGGTGTGGCAGGATATATTCTTGTTCCTAAAGGATGGAATGCATTGGTTACATTGATTATCGCTGCTGTTACTGCACTGTTTATGTACTCTTGCATTATGTTTACTATTATGAAGCCGGCGAAAATTGCCTCACGCGTAACACCTATGGAAGCAATACATTATACTGAAAATAATGAGAAAATAGCATTTGATTATACCAGAAAATCAAAGCAACCTTTAACTACAAATAATTTAGCTTTCCTTAATTTTTTACGAAACAAGAAAAAAACTGTTTTAACCATTTTATCATTAGGCGTATGTGGTGTTTTGTTAATGGCAAGCTCTGCATATTTTAATTCTATTGATCCTGAGGAGATGGCACGAAGAAGTTTTCCTTATGGAGAGATTCGTCTTGAACTTGGAGATTATGGACCACAGTCCCATAATAGTGAGCAATATGTTGAACTTCAAAAATCTAATTTGCTTACAGATGATTTTATAACATCTATCAAAAATATACATGGAGTCCAGGGAGTCAAAGCATATCAAGGCACCGTTTTAAATGTTCATGTTCCAACGGGAGATGTTGAGCCTATTGTTTCAGAGGTATATAGTAAAAAGAATCAAAAGATAGTCGAAAAATATTTGATTGAGGGTACAGCGGATTTATCAGAACTTATTAGGAATAATGGGGTTGTTATTGCTAATGATTTACAATGGAAAGAAATTTTTGGATGGGATGTAGCCCTGGGAGACGAAATATCGCTTGAGGTTGGAGGACAGAAAATTCAAGTAAAAGTGATGGGAATTGTAGATGGAAATATTCCCTATGGTGGATATGATACTCTTTTTATTCCACTAGAAATGCTGAATACTATTACGCCTGTAGAAAATCTTAATTATCAGCTTATTATAGATACTGCTGATAATGAATGGGATATTGTAAAAGAGGAGATTCAAAAAATAGTATCATCAAATGCCTGTCTTTATATTAGCACTTTTAATGATTGGGTAGAAGCATACAATGAAAAACTGTTAAATTATCGCATTCCAGTATATATTTTTGTTATGTTTATCGGCGTTTTTGGAATTATCAATTTACTAAATACTCTTATCACAAATGTTTTAACAAGAAAACGGGAGTTAGGTGTTTTGCAAGCAGTGGGTTTAAGTGGCAAACAACTCTCAAATATGTTACTGATGGAGGGGGTATTCTATACTATTTGTGTGCTTATTCTTTCTATATTATTTGGAACAGTTATAGGATATCTTCTTTGTACAGTATTTAGTTCAATGAGTATTTTCGGAAGAGTAACCTATCATTTTCCAATCGTGGAAATGTTTATATATTTTATATTGATGTTTGTAGTTCAGACATTATTTTCTCGTTTGACAATCAAACAAATAAAAAAACAATCATTAGTAGAACAAGTGAGGGAATTATAACTAAGAACAGTTCTATAATATTGAAAATCTATATTTTAACAAGCTAGAAGGGGATGATTTATATGACGCTGCCTTTTGAAAATGATACGAGCAAAGTAGTAAAAGACCTTGCAAAAGCAGACTTAAAAACACATAAGCTAAAAACCCTTTTGACTGCAATTGTTATTGTTTTGGCTACATGCCTAATGGTAACTATTTTTTCCATTTTAGTGAATGATGCTTTTGAGCAAGCAACTCAGGCTCCATACCATGCTATGTATCTGGCAGTAAACGATGATATCAAAACAACATTCCAATCGGACAAAGATTTTGAAGCTGTAGGCATTTACAAATCTTTTGGAAGTTATGTTAATCGTGATGGTTGTACTGATCTGGCATATATGGACGAACAGACAATGGGCTTTATGGGCTTTCAGCTTAGAGATGGAGTAATCCCGAAAAATGAAAATGAGGTGCTTGTGTCTGAAACATACCTAAAGAAACATGCTTTGTCGGTGGGAGATACTTTTCTGTTTGCTTATGTTGATAGTTTGACGAATGAAGAAAGAGAAGAGGAATTTACTGTATGTGGTATTATTCAAAATAAGAAGCAAGAAAGTGGAAAACAGTTTTATGTTGTAACATCAGATCTTTTCCGAATGAAATATGCCCAACAGTACAGTCAGGTAACTTCGGATTTCAGTACAGAAAACGCCACCACAGTTGATGTACTTGTTTTACTAAATTCAGATTATTCCAGCGCGACTTCCGATACCCAAAAAGCATTTTGTAAAAACAAAGGTGAATCTGCGGGAATCCCCAGCTTTGATGTCGTCATAAATGAGAGTTACATTGATGGAATTTATATTGATGGAACTGTGATTGCGGCTGTTATCTTTTTTACCGTATTCCTGATGTTTGCCAGCAGTTTTGTAATATACAGTATATTTTATATTTCTATTGTAAATTCCATGCCGATGTATGCACAGCTGATCTCCTTGGGAACAACAAACAAGCAACTGCGCCGGTTCTTAAATATGCAAGGAAATATGTTGGCGGTAAGATTTATACCACTTGGAGCATTGATTTCTGTCGTACTCATTATCTTAATCTCAGGAGTACAATGGCTCCTGTATGATGTTCTCATTACCTTATTTGCAATCCTGCTGGTTTATGTCGTCATTAAATTTGCACTAAGGAAACCCGCAAAACTTTTGGCGAATGCTTCTCCTATCGAAGCTATGAAATTCAGGGATGGAGCATCCAGTGGTTTTCACAAGGCATTAAAACAGATTACACCCGATTTGTTAGCGAAAAGCAATCTGCACACGAATCGAAAGAAGAACCGGATGTCAATTATTTCGTTAAGTATCAGCGGAACATTGATGATTGCATTAGCAATTCTTGTGTCCTCTATCAATCTTCCAGCTATGATGCGGCAAAGTTATCCTATGGATGAAGATTTTCAAATTGGCATTCAAATGGACAATTTCTATGAACGCTTCCCGACGATTGTTCAGAACAATCCATTATCCAATGAATTGATGGAACAAATCACAGATATTCCTGGTGTCCAGAAAATCGTTCTCGATGAGTGTGTTATAGGTCGTTTGATTGAATCGGCTGTAAATTATGACTCGCCTGAAGATAATATGGAACTACTAAATAGCTTATCACCAGAACTTATTGCCAATGTTAGCGAAGTCGTAAGCGGAACTGTTAACTATGATGATTTAGGTGCAAATGAAATTGTTATCAATCAATATCGTACAGATCGAAGCGAACTCAACTATGACGATTTGAAAATTGGAGATACTTTGATATTCCGTTTCGAAGTCGGTGAACAGACCATAGAAAAAACTTTTACTGTTGCGGGGATTGCCTATTTTCCTTCGACGGGATTATTCTATTGTACCCAAGAGACAATAGAACAGATTTCCCCGTATAATAATACAACGCATATATCTATCTTTTGTGATGAGAACTATACGGACTCTGTAAAGGACAGATTGACATCTCTTATTAGCGGAAATCCAAATTTGCAGCTCAAAGTATATTCGGAAGAATATTCTATGATTGCTAGGTTTATCAATGTGACAATGAGTAGCCTATATGCTATATCTGCCTTTGTAGTGATATTTGGATTGCTCAACATGGTAAATATGCTGATTAACAGCGCAATTATCCGCAAGCGGGAGTTTGCTTTGCTGCAAGCTGTCGGGATGACAAATCGGCAGCTACGAAAAATGCTCTACCGGGAAGGTATGAATGTCAGTACCAAATCTGTGCTATTAGCAGCTGTTTTTGGTATTACGATTGGTGGACTTCTGTGCTATTTGGCGAATAAGGTAATGGCTCTAAAATTTGTTATCTTCACCATTGTTCCATTACCTGTTCTCTTGTTTGCCGCTGTACTGATTGGGCTGCAGATTCTTGTCAGCTATTGTATCTGTCGTTCAATCGAAAAAACGAGCTTAATTGAAAATCTGCGGATGGAATAGTCGCTTGCCTTGGAAAAATAATGGAAGCAGAAAATCTATATTTTAATAAGCTAGAAGGGGATGATTTATATGACGCTACCTTTTGAAAATGATACAAAAACCATAATAAAGCGTATTTCGGGCAGGAATATATCAGCAAATCGAAAAAGAAATATCTTTATTATTATTACGATTACACTTGCGAGTACATTATTATCTGCAATAACCCTTTATGGATTTGGAATTACATAGAAAACAAAAAATCTAAATAAAAAAACAGCACAGATTGTATATCATGCAATTTCAGAAAAAGAGGGTTCGGAATTATACAAAGAAAAAGAGATCTCGTGGATTGGAGAATTTTTCAATGCATTTTCTGAAGAAATAAACCATTCAACCGTAAATTTTACTTACGCAAATGCAGATATGCTAAAATCTCAAAGTATGCCTTATTCGGGAAAGTTACCAACTGCGGAAGATGAAATTGTATTACAGGAATCTTAAATGTTGAAACCGGAGATATTGGACGATATACAGCTATTATATCGAAAGAATTAGTGAAACAACAGTATGGAAATAATACAGTTATAGATTATTACCTTGGATTAAAAGACGCTCAAAACATGAGCGAAGAAGATGCTACGGAATATGCAGACACTCTTGCAAAACAATTACACATCCCCGATGATAATGTGATTGTTCGCTCCACTTATTTTAATGTGAAGAGTGAAAATTCTGGAAGTGAAATGCTATTTTATTTCGTGATTGGATTTGTAACTTTTATTGGCTCCGGCATTGTGATCTATTCCATTTTTTATATTTCCGTTGCAAGCAATATTCGTAACTATGGACAGCTTCGCACGATTGGAACAACGAAACGGCAGATTAAAAAAATGGTTTACCGAGAAGGAAAATTACTTGCTGCTGCTGGTATTTCCATTGGTTTGATTATAGGTAATGTAATCGGATATTTTCTTATTCCGGAGGGCTGGTACTGGCTGACTTCTTTATGTGTGACGATTGGGTGTGGGCTCTTTGCTTTTACAATGGTAATGCTCTCTATTCATACTCCTGTAAAAAAAGCTGCCGCAGTATCTCCAATGGAGGCTCTTCGATATTCGGATTATAAAGGAAAGTTGAAAGAAAGTTCGGCGCTGTACCGAAAAATAACGCCTGCATCACTTGCTAAAATGAATTTGTCCAAGCAAAAAACAAAATCTATATTAACCATATTTTCACTCGCATTTGGAGGCGTGTTAGTTGTATTGATTTCAACGATATTAGTTTCCTATGATGGAGTTGCAGAAGCGCGTGGGGAGGAGTTTTCAAAAGGCGAATTTAATATTCACCTTAATGCTAACCAATCCTTTGATACTGCAAAAGTTTCGTTGACGAAATTACAACAAAAAAATATGCTGAATGAAAATTTTGTGAAAACAATCGAAGCTATCGATGGTGTTACCGGAATCAAGCGATGGTATTATACGGACGCAGAATATCGTGTAAATGGAATTTCAGAAGATTGGATTCAGGGATTTAGTCAAGATGAACAATCTGATTTAGAAAAAAATCTCATAAAAGGAACCGCTGATTATCATGAATTGATTGCGGACAATGGAATTATCCTATTACAAGAACGTGCAGATCTCAATGGAATGGATGTTGCTTTAGGTGATACAGTAGAAGTTGATTACGAAAATGTATCCGGTGATATTATGACGAAAACTTATACTGTGAAAGGCATAGTAAGCGATTATAATTATACGGGATTCGATAAATGTTTTACTCTCCCGGAACAACTTATAAATGAGGGAACCGGGATGGATTGCACAGGTACGATTTCCGTAATTACAGACAAAGATAAATTCGATACCATTGAAACTTCATTAAATCAGCTGATAGATAAAAACAGTGATTTGGTTATGGATACCATAGAAGAAAGCGTAAATTATTATAATAGAAATCAGCAACTAGTTTTCGGTGCATTTCTGATAGTAGCTATCATTGTTGTGTGTTTTTCGCTGATTAATCTCGTAAATACAACCATTACAAATTTTTTGTCTCGGAAGCAGGAAATTGGAATGTTACAGGCGATTGGTTTAAGCAAAAAACAACTCATCAGAATGCTTTGCTATGAGGGCATGATTTATTCACTCTCTGCTGTGCTTGTAACATTGATTTTAGGAGTTGGACTTGGAATTTTATGTATTCAGATCATGCGGTCATTAAATCCATATTTTTTCTATTCATTCCCATGGCCGGTTGTATTGATATATTCGGCTGTTCTGTTGGCTGTTCAGTTGATATTAATTGCATATACAACGGGAAATTTGAAAAAGCAATCTCTTGTTGACCAAATCAAAACAATGGAATAAAACGAATTGGAGCAGGGAAACTTGCTCCAATTTTAGCTGTATTATGTTATAATGCAGTTTAGGAGGATTGTTATGAATACAGAAATTTTAATTATTGAAGATGATCCAGTGATCCGTAAAGAACTGCAAACAGTACTGGAGGGAAATAAATATCACACATCTGTTATTGAAGATTTTTCTGATGTAACAGAACAGGTACGAAAAATAAATCCACATCTGATTTTATTGGATATTAAATTGCCGCAAGAAAATGGGTTTACCATTTGTTCTGGCATTCGGAGTTTTTCACAGGCTCCGATTATCTTTGTTACCAGCTGCAATACGGATATGGATGAATTGAACAGTATTATGCTTGGAGGAGATGCTTTTATCACAAAGCCCTATCACACAGCCATTTTACTTGCAAAAATTGCTTCTTTGCTGAAACGTGCTTATCCTGATATACAAAGCAGACATCTGACTTATCAAGGAGTTTCTTTATCTTTAGAGACTGGAACAATAGAAGCGGAAGGAAAGCAAACAGAACTCACAAAAAATGAACTGAAGATTATGTACTATCTATTTGAACATGCTGGAACCATTTGCACGAGAGCAGATCTGATTGAATATTTATGGGACAATCAGCTCTATGTAGATGATAATGCATTGAGTGTAAATATTGGACGTATCAGAGAAAAACTATCAAAGATTGGCGTTAAAGACTTTATTAAAACAAAACACCGTCAGGGGTACACATTATGAATGGAAAACAGTATTGGAAAGACAAAATCCCACTTTTCATCATCAATATCGTCTGTATGGTATTGTTATCGGTTTTTCTGTTCTTTGTAGGAAATAATGTAGATAGTATTGCAGTGATTCTTATCATCTGGACGATGTTACTGGCTGGTGTTTTGACGTTTACCTATCATCAGCGAAAAAGGAGATTAAATAGATTAGTAAAAATGGCAGAAGGACTGGAAGAAAAATACTTGTTGTCAGAGATGCTTCCGGAACCGGAACATGCCGAAGAACAGGTTTATTTTCAACTCTTAAAAATGGCGTCCAAATCTATGCTGGAACAGATTGGAACAGTAGCAAGGGAGAGACAGGAGTACCGGGAATATATTGAGCAGTGGATTCATGAAATCAAAACACCGATTACTGCAATGAAACTATTGTGTGAAAATCATAAAGAGCCTTTTACCAGAGAACTGATGAGGGAACTGGAAAAAACCAATCGCTTTACAGAACAGGCGCTTTATTATGCCCGTAGTGAATATACGGAAAAGGATTATTCTGTTCAGGAAATCCGGTTATTTGATGTGGTGCATCAGGCGATTGCAGATAACAAGTATCTTTTATTGCAGAATCAGGTTGCCTTAGAGACGGAAGAGAGTGAAATGACGGTTTATTCAGATGACAAATGGCTCCGATTTATTCTGGATCAGTTGATTGTCAATGCTGTAAAATACAGCCGGGAGCATCCCGTATTGCACTTTTATACCAAGGTGCAGGGAGATCAGATTTCTCTCTTTGTAGAAGATCATGGAATCGGGATCTGTGCAAATGATCTGCCCCGTATTTTTGAGAAAGGTTTTACCGGGCAAAATGGACGTATCCGGCAAAATGCAACCGGTATAGGGCTTTATCTTTGCAAAAGACTTTGTGATAAGCTGGGAATTGGAATTGCTGCCCAGTCAGGCGAGATAGGAACGACAATGATCCTGTCCTTTCAAATCAATCATTTTATTCATCAGGTGCAGGGCTGAGAAAAGCCCTGCATTTCTTACATTTTTGTTAGAATTTTGTTAGAAAACTTGATACAAACACAGGCAGAAATCCGTTACAATCATAATATCAAAAGACGAGGTGAGTATCATGAAAGAAATTTTAAAATTAGACCATATTCAAAAATTTTATGGAAATGAAGGTAATGTAACAAAAGCGATTCAGGATATTGATTTTTCTGTGCAGGAAGGTGAGTTTTTAGGCATTATGGGTGCATCAGGCTCAGGAAAAACAACGATGCTGAACTGCATTTCTACCATAGATACGGTAAGCGCAGGGCATATTTATTTGGATGGTACAGATGTAACTGAGATAAAAGAAAAGGCGATTGCAAAGTTTCGAAGAGAAAATCTGGGATTTATTTTTCAAGATTTTAACCTGCTGGATACTTTAACCATTAGTGAGAATATTGCTCTGGCTCTGACGATTAACCATATTCCGGTCAGGGAAATAGAACCGAGAGTGGAAGAGATTGCGAAAAGTCTGAATATTGCCGATATTTTGGAGAAATATCCATATCAGGTTTCCGGTGGACAGAAGCAGAGATGTGCTTGTGCCAGAGCAATTATCAATCACCCGAAGCTGATTTTGGCGGATGAACCGACAGGGGCCTTGGACAGCCACTCATCTCAGATGCTGCTGTCTACCATGCAGAGTATGAATGAGAATCTGGGTGCAACCATTCTGATGGTTACACATGATGCATTTTCGGCAAGCTATGCCAATCGGATTTTATTTTTACGTGACGGTGTAATCTTCACTGAGATCTTAAAAGGCAGGGACACCCGTAAGGTATTTTTTGATAAAATCCTGAATGTTCTTACCATGATGGGAGGCGGGGTAAGTGATGTACTTTAGATTGGCATTTAAAAATGTAAAACGTTCTATAAAAGATTATTTGATTTATATTATGACACTAACTGCCTGCATCTCCTTATTTTACGCATTTTTGTCGATTACCAGCCGTTATTATAGACCAGATATTGGTGCGGAGTTTAATCTGGAGGTGTTAGGAGACGGAATGTTGCTGGTGATTATATTAATTACCATGCTTTTGATTTTTCTGGTGCAGTATGTCAATCGGTTTATGATAAGGAATCAGCAAAAAGAATTCGCAGTGCAGAGTATCATGGGAATGGAGCAATCAATGATTGCCGGTCTTTTCTTTATAGAAACATTGGTAATGGGACTTTTCTCACTGGTGTTAGGAATTGTATTGGGAGTCATTTTCTCACAATTTATTACTGCCATGTTGCTGCAGGTTTTTCAGAAACCATTTGTGTTTTCGTTTATGTTGTTTCCGGATACGGTGTTCCTAACCGTTTTCTTTTTTGGCGCTTGTTTTGCAATCGTAGGACTGTTTCAGATTCGTACTATCAGAAAGATAAAAATCATTGATATGCTTCATGCAGATCGAAAAAATGAAGCATTTTCCACAACTCATAAATGGGTGGAGAAGGTTTTAAAAGTTAATTTTATTTTGTTTTTTCTGATGGGGATTTATAGTATCAGGACATTGACTTATTACCTTACTGATGAGTTTCAAACAGCAATTCAAATATGGGTTTTAATCAGTATTGTAATACCTTTTGTTATGGTAGGCTTGAGGATTGCTGAAAAGAAGATACGAAAATCTTGCAGCCATGTAAAATATCTGCTTATGGTTGGATTGGTCGGATTTGCAGAAATGATAACCGTAAGTCTGCTTCCTGTCTGGAAAATGTATTTTGCTCTTCCGATGGATAAGGGGGCATTTAATTTATATCTGGCATTTATCATCTGGTGTCTGATATTTCTTGTCAGTGTATTTTTTGTTGTATTCAGTGATGGACTTCTGGTCTTGAAAAATCGTAGTCTACGAGTAAAGTATAAAGAAGAAAATCTGTTTTTCTTCGGACAGATTTTATCAAAATTAGGATCGAATACACTGTCAATGACTTTAATCTGTTTGACTTTGACATTATCTATTTCCCTATTTTTACTTACCCCTTTCTTGGTGGAATGGGCACAGGGATTTTTAGATAAGAGAGTGGTGTATGATATTCAAATTGATTCCGACTATACAGCTGCAGAGAATGTAAAATTATTGCCTGAAACAGATTACGCATTTTTGGATTCATTTTTTGAGGAAAAGCACATCACTTTGAAAGACGACTGTACTTTTTCAACATACTTTTTGAAAGCCTCGGATGTTCATGGGCAAGGTGCAATTACAGCTATTTCCTTGTCTGATTATAACCACTTGATGGAAATGTTTGGATATGAGAAAATTTCTCTTGCTGAAAATGAATTTTCAACACAGTGGTTATCCATTACACCGAAAAGTACGATGGAAACTTTTGAAACCCAGTACGACAGGATCGCTACAGATCATGGAGAACTGACTCTTTCTGCTATTGAACCGAAAACAGAGGAACTAGGAGAAGTAATATACAGTAATCAAAATGTTGTTCTGATTCTACCTGATTTGACGTGTGATAAGCTGACGGTCGCAAATTCTTATCGGTATATCATGACAGAAAGTCCTCTTTCTTATGCAGACGCCGAACAATTAACGGATTATTTCCATGAATATATGCCGATGGATGGACAGGAGGTTTATTCTGTCACTACAAAAACAATTGAAAGAAATGATACTTCTGCATTGATCTTCATTGTACAGACAGGATTGATCTATAGTGCAATTATTTTATTTGTTATATGTTTTACAATTCTATCTCTGCAGCAATTATCTGATTCTGGAAAGTATCGGTATCGTTTTCAGGTTTTAAGGAATATGGGAGTGGAGGAAAAACATATCCGCAGGTTGGTATTAAAACAATTAGGGATTTGGTTCGGAGTCCCTGTTATGGTAGCTCTTCTCATATCCAGTGCATTTATACTGTTTTTATTTATTGGATTTTCCATACAGATTAGAACGTATATCGGCGCTTGGAAATTGTTGCAGCAAGTAGGAACTATTTTGATTATTTTGTTTGCCTTATTGATCTGTTATTTCACCAGCACCTGGATATTATTCCGAAAGTCCATTTCACAAGGGTAGGAGGGAAAACGTCATGTATACAAAGCTCGCAATACAAAATATGAAAAAAAGCATACGCAATTATGTAATCTATTTTGTTACCATTACTCTGACTGCTGCCATGATGTATTCCTTTCTTGCGCTTGGATTTTCAAAAGAGGTCTTCTCCATGTCTGAAAATATGTCCATGCTGACATCAGGCATATTGGGAATGTCCGTTCTTGTAGCATTGATTGCATCTTTTGTAATCAGCTATGCAATACGCTTTATGCTGGAAGAACGGAAAAAGGAATTTGCCACCTATGAGTTATTGGGTATGGAAACTTCAAATATTCAAAAACTGTTTTTTATTGAAAATGGTGTGATTGGAATGGCTGCATTTTTTATAGGAACTTTTTTGGGAGTTGGACTTTCCGGAGTGCTGGTGCAGATCATCAATCATATTTTTGAGATGCCACATGCCTATCGTATTTCTTTTTCCATAAAGGCTTTTGCAACAGCTTTTATATTTTTTATGTTCATGTACGGTATCGGAATATTACGTGCAGCAAAGGTGATCCGCAGACGTAAAATTGTAGATATACTCTATGATCATCAGAAAAACGAAAACGGAAAGAAGCATTCCTTAAGATTTCATATTACGCTGATTATTTTATCCATCTTATGTATCTTTACCGGAGGCTGTTTCCTGGCAAAAGGATTATCAGTTCAAACCAATGTATTCTATTTTTGGATGACTGGCGCTGTGATTTTGACAGCAACAGGAATATACGAAATGTATCGTAATTTACCAATTTTGCTGTTAAGACTTTTGAATAAAAGTAAGCGCAGAAAATATAAGGACATCAACCTGTTTTATTTTGGACAGATTGGAAGAAAAGTAGATTCTGCCGGAAAGCTTATGGCAATTATCGCAATCCTTTTAACGGTATCTTTAAGTACGATGTTTGCAGGTCTTTCTATGGGAGCAGGATATAAGGCGAATATGGAAGCGTATTATCCGTATGATGCGGGAGTTGCCCTGGATGCCCCGCTGACGAAAAAATCCATGGAGCCAATGATAGAATTTACCAGACAGCAATGCAAGGTAGAAGATGAACTGATTTATTATCTTTATGGAACAGATACGTATCCGGTGGAAGCCCTAGCCTTATCCGATTATAATCATTTACGTTGTATGCTTGGATTAAAGCCTGTAAGCCTGTCTGCAAATGAATTTTTCATTCACTGTGATACATGGAATTATGTAGAGAAGATTCAAAAAGCGTTAGAGCAGAAAAGCAAAATTACATTAGCTGGAAATGTTCTTGAAATTGCAGAAACAGCAATTCATACAGAACCCATGGAACAATATCAAATGGCAGGTACAAGAGGATATGCTCTGGTAGTACCTGATCAAGTGGCAAACCAGCTTTCCGGTGAAAAAATTCGTTTAGTTATGAAATTGGAAAATGGAGGATATCCGGAGTTAAAACACGAATTGAAGAAGTTTTTGCATGACCCGAATGCATGGATGCCGGAGCTTCAAGATGGAAAAAGTTTACCAGAACAGGTAACCATGGGCGTAACTGTAAAGGCATGGGGCGTTGAAAACTCTTTAACCGGATTTGCGGCAATTTCTTTTTGCGGCTTATATTTGAGCATTATTTTTATTATTTTATCTTCTACGATATTAGCTTTTGAACAACTTTCAAAAATAAACTACAATCGATGTAATTATCAGATCTTGGATAAAATGGGAGTGGCACAAAAAACAAGAAGATGCCTTATAAAAAAAGAGGTAGGGATTTTGTTTTTCATTCCGGCGATTCTTCCAATGATTATGATGATATTTTTGATTGCAGGAGCAAATAAAGTATTTGGAGAAGCAATTTTGCAGGAAAATCTATTCTTGACCTATGGAATCGTTACATTGACAGTATTTAGCGGGATTTATTTGCTGTATTATTGGGCTACAACCTCCGTTTTTCAGTATGCTGTCTTAAAAAAGGAATTTTATAAATGAGAAACGCAATAAAATACAATATTTTTTAGAGATTAGGACATTTCTGTGACATTTGTGTTTTACAATTAAGCTATAGAAAAGAGGTGTTCTTATAATGAAAAGAAAGTATGAAGTTATTGGTATTGTGATCGATACAGAAAAAGAAGCAGAAAAATGTTCATTTTTATCCGCTGTATTGGATTGTAAAATTGAAAACTTTGCAAAAATTACTGATTTTTTTTGGGGGGGGAGATAGAAAGGTAAGGGAATATCTTTCTAATCTTCCCACATTAAAAAATGATCCACTTTCAATTCAAGCGATGCTGGAACTTGCTGGTTTGGAAATGAAAGAAAATTGTCAAATAGAAGAATTAACATTGGGAGAGAAAAAAATACTGTTTTTGATAAAACTTGTTGCTGATACCTCAAAACAATATATATTTCAAAGTTTGTTTCAAGATATGAAAGAAAACGAGGTTCAAAGCGCCGTAAGATTAATAGTAGAAATGTCAACTTATATGAATGTAATTTTGCTCAGTTCATCCTCAGAAGGGTATGAAATCTGTGATAGAGTGATTCAGTGGTCTGGGAATGATGGAAGAGGACACATTTCGCGCAGTAAAATCAAAGATATGTGCATCATGCCGCCTTTTGTTATGCGCGATATATTGAAAGTGATAAGGGCAAGTGAAACTGCTGAAGCTGTAATTCCCTTATGGGAAGTGATTCCTGGAGAGTATGAGGAATATGCACATCAGGTCTTAAATTCGAATGCAGGAAAGAAAGGATTTTCTTACCGTTATATTTCTCATAGACCATTTAGAAGTGGAGATATTTATTGGATCATGGAGCATCAATTGCAGGAGCTGAAAGTTGATGGCAGACCATGTTTTGAAAAAGTGAGTCTCATGACAGATGAGGCAACCATTCATGTAACGTGTAGTGAATATTTCTTCTGGTGTTGTAAGGAACTGGAAACTATTTTTTATCATTATTCGGAAAATCATGTGGAGGAATTGTAATATGAGAAGCAGAGAGATGGGGGTGTGAAGAAAAACAGAATTATAGTAATTGCGGATGAAGGAGAAGTGCTATGGGAAAGCTTGGTTCTACCGGAACAGCAGACAGAGATTTATCAGGCAAAAAATATTCAGGATGCCCTTTCTCATTTGACAGTGTTCTCGTATCATTTGATTTTAATTGCAGTAAAGCAAGAACCGGAAATCATATGCCAACTTGTAGAAACCATCCGAAAGATGGTGATAACACCTGTGATTGTTTTATTACCGGATCATTCTGAAATGCGAAATAAGATCATTCAGGCCGGAGCGGATGTAGTATTGACGCAACTGTGTACAGAAGAAATCAGCCTGCAGGCATATGCATTGATCCGCCGCTATACAGAGTGGAAATCGGAAAGAAAAGAAGAAGTTCCTGTCATAGTTGGAAAACTGGAAATCCTTCCACTTCAAAGAACAGTAGAATGGGAGCATAAAAGAATCCACGTTGTAAAAAGGGAGTTTGATTTCCTATATCTGTTAGCGTCTACACCGGGAAGAGTATATACATACGGTCAGATCTATCAGCTGGTATGGCAGGAGTACCAACATGGGGATATTACAAATATTATTTATTGCATGGTACATCGATTGAAACGGAAATTGAAAAATGTAGATGTAAATGCAGAACATATAATCATCAGTGTAAAAGAGGTTGGATATTGTTTAAAAATATAGAAAGAATCATAGAAGGCAGGTTTCTAGAAATGGAGCCTGCTTTTTATTAGAAGCAAGTTTACAATTAATAATCCTTAATATGTGTTACAAATCGCATATGCTATCAAGAATCACTCTGTTTATAATACCATGAAAGAACCAGTTATACATATTTGCACAATGCCAACTACGATAAAATTTCATTTTTTATTTCACTTATTTGAAAAAAATTGAAAAATAACTTGACTGTAAACCTTATTGATACTTTATATTTCAAAAGAAAAAATAATTTTGCAACAGGAGGATAGGGTATGGCGGTTTTAGTAGAAACCAATAATCTCACAAAATGGTACGGAAAGCATAAGGTCATAAACAGTTTAAATTTATCAGTCAAAAAGGGGGAAATTTATGGATTGATAGGACGAAATGGTGCAGGGAAAACGACTATTTTAAGGTTGATTAGTGGATTTACAAAACCCACAGAAGGAAACATACGTTTATTTGAGAAAAATGATCATGATACAATTTATGTGCAAAGTCGTATAGGGGTGTTAATTGAAAATCCGGGAATTTACCCGAATATGAATGCAAGAGAGAATGTAAAACTAAAATGTTTGGCAAAGGGCATTTCAAGTAAAAGTTATATTACAGAACTTTTAGAAAGCGTAGGATTGTCAGCTGTCGATAAAAAAAATGTCAAATATTTTTCTATTGGAATGAAACAACGATTAGGTATTGCGTTAGCTTTAGTAGGAGATCCAGAACTGGTTCTTTTGGATGAACCTATCAATGGTCTTGATCCACAGGGAATGGCTGAAATTCGAGAAATGATTGTTAGGTTAAATCGGGAAAGAGGAATGACATTTATAATATCCAGTCATATTTTAGGTGAGCTATCTAAAATTGCTACCAGTTATGGAATTATTGAACAAGGTGAATTAAAAAGGCAGATTTCAAAAACAGAATTAACAGAAGATTTAGAGAAATATTATTTTAGATTAACAGGGGGGATCTCATGATTAAGATGATAAAAATGGATTTGTATCGTTTTTTTTGCTCTGCGTCTACATGGATCATTTTATTAGCTGATAGTTTACTTGCATTTTTTAGTGCTATGCTGGTTGCTACTAATAAATCAATTCAAAGTTATCCCAATGCTGGAGAACTACTGGCAGCACAAATAAATGGTGGTATGATTATGATCTTATGTGTTATTGCAGTTCTGGTATTTGTTAGTACCAAATATAAGAATGGTTTTATAAAAAATATTGCAAACCAACTTCCCCGACGTGAAATGTTGGTATTTCCAGAGATTATAGTGATATTTGTTATTTGTGCGTTACATTTTTTAATATATACATTTTGTACCATTACTGCAGGAGCAGCCTTTTTTGGGAATACGTTTATGGATTTTTCCTTTTTTACTATCATAAAGTTATTAATAGTGCAATTTGTTTTACATTGTGGGTATTGTTGCTTCGTTTTGCTTTTTTACATGCTAACCGGCAGTACAACTTTTACAGTGGTAGTTGGGCTTTTAATAGCTTTTAAGAGTTTAAATGTTTTATATGTTCTTATTGAAAAGTTTACACATTTTAATATCAGCCAATATATGTTGGATGCCAATATTTTTCAGCTTGGAATGAATTCTTTAAAACCGATATATGCAAGATCTACTATTGTAGGAATAACATTTCTTTTAGTTGAAATTGTTTTATTGTGTATGGTTATGCGCAAAAAAGAAATTAAATAGATTTCCAGAAGGGAGGTATCATTATGACAATAAAAGAAGTTGAAGAACGGACAGGATTAACCCGCTCCAACATACGCTTTTATGAGAAAGAAAAACTTATAGAACCATCACGAAATGATAAAAACGGATATAGAGACTATTCTGAAAAAGACGTTGAAAACATTAAAAAAATTGCTTATTTGCGGACACTGGAAATTTCCGTTGAAGATATCCGTAATGTCATATCTGATAAAGTACCATTGGCAGAAATTATTAAAAAACAAACTACAACAATTCAAACACAAATAGAGAGAATGAATCAGGCAAAAACTATGTGTGAAAGAATGCTCAAATCAGGAAATATCAGTTTTGAGGAATTACAGGTTGAGAAATATGTAGAGGATTTAGACAATTATTGGAGTAAGAATAAACATATTTTTAAGCTGGATTCACATAGCTTCCTGCAGATTTGGGGTAGCCTTATTACATGGGTAGTTATTACAGTATTATGCTTAATAATTGGAATATTATCATACCCCAAATTGCCATCGGAACTTCCTGTTCAATGGGATAATGGAATAGCGACTTCGTTTGTAGATAAAAAATTTATTTTGGTATATCCATTAGTTTGCATCTGTATTCGTATTTTGTTAAGACCAGTTATCTATGTAAAATTTTTAATGAATCATATTTGCGGAGAACTTATAACAGAATACTTATCAAACTATTTATGTTTTATTGCACTGTCAGTAGAGGTATTTTCTATAATGTTTGTGTATGGACTGATAAAAAGTGTGGTTGCAGTTTTACTTGTAGATACAATTGTGCTGATTGGTACATTGATTGTAGGAATCGTTAAAGCAAATTTGACTTATAGTTCGGTATTAAATAAAAATCAGAAACGTTAAAAATTTTGTGAGGAAAAACTGACAGTTAATTGACAGACAACTGACAGTCTGATAACAGCTTAGTTTTGTATACTACTTCTTTATGGAAAGAATGGACTCCGTTCCATGACATAAAGGAGCAGTGTATGTGCCAGCAAGAACTACAAAAGATAACGTAACTTCATATCGAGCGTTTGGTGGTGTCGCAATTCAAAACAGGATTGCGGCATCTTTCTTTTTGTGGAGAAGATTCCGGCTAACACAGCCTTTTTCTTGTGAGAAGGCGAGGTCACCGCCACTCCGATTTGATTTCAAAAAAATTCAGATCGGAGGAAAAGAAAGGTGACATTTCATAAAGCAAAGGAAGAATATAAATGGAAACAGTGGAAGGAACAGGAAGAAAAGATTTTAAGGGAATCCGGAGTCAGTGAAGATGTAATTCAAAGGATCCGGGAATTGGACTGGCAGGATTTTAATGCAGAGCGGAGATTTTGGGAACATTTTTCTTCCAATCAGGAAGAGTTATATACGCAAAAGACGGAAGAAGAGCCTTCGGTTGTACTGAATATCCAACAGCTACTTGACAGTATTGAGAACGAACAGCTCTTACAGATTCTGATGGAAACGGATAAGAAAACATTGCAGATTTTACTTCTGAAGATGTGGGGATTTTCTATTCGTGAGATTGCAGGTCAGATGGGACTGCCGGAAAAGACCATTTATACACGGATGGAACGATTAAAGAAAAAAATTAAAAAAGTTTTGAAGAAGTGAAGAAAAATGGGATATCTCATCGGCTCTATATATGAAAGGGGTAATTGCCCCTCGTTCCTTGACAACTACATACCAGCATTACAGGTACGTTCCCAAAGATAGAAGCGTGACAGCATAAGCGCCAGGACGGATGGGGACAAGCACTGCAGGATTGTTATGACAAGGTCTGTACCAAGACTAGGGCGAATCATTTCGTGAGAAAACTGTCAGTGCCTGTTCTCATTCTGAGCGACTCCTTATAGCTGTGAATGGACTTTTGCAGGTCTTTCGCCAGGATCATCGGAGGGGGATAATGATACGAAATTCTTCTCAAAAAAGAAGAGGATGGACTCTAAGTTGTAATCAGCAAGACTTTCAGGAAATCTGCGAGCGGTGCGAAGCGAAGCATCCGCCTGTAATGTTCCCTGCCATAAAGGTAGTGTGGCAGCCGGGGAGTCGAGGACAAATACGGTGCCAAAGAAAAAACGATAAGAAATCAAAAAAGAGTGTGTCGTTGATATCAGATACATGCGGCTGTGTGAAAGTGCCACAGCCGTATTCTTGTGGTATTAACGCCATGCGGAAAGAAGTACTATGTTTTATAAAGTTAAATATCAAAAAAGAGCGCATCAGGAAGTGGAGAAGATCTTCCGGGTGCTATTTCCGGAACAGGGACTGGCAGTCCGGGAAGAGCAGATCCGTCTCTGCCATGAAATGTTGGATACTCTGCTGGGAGAACAGATTGCCTTGTGTGATGCAGGGGTAGGGATTGGAAAAACCTATGCTTATCTGGTAGCTTGCGTATTATTGCGGAAGTATTCCATGCTGACTGGGAGAGGAAATCCGTTGGAGCAGCGCCCGGTGGTGGTCTCCACCTCCAGCATTGCATTACAGAAAGCTATATTGACGGAATATATTCCCTTTTTGTCCAGGGTGCTGCTGGAGCAAGGAATCATTCAGTCTCCGCTTCGGGCAGTAGTGCGAAAAGGAAAAGAACACTTTGTCTGCGACAACAGGCTGGAACAACGAATCGAAGCAATCTGCCATAAACAGAAGAATGCGGCCCAAAAAGAAGCACTACTGTCCTTGCGAAAACAGTATGATATGGATAGCGTAAAGAATCTGAGCGGGTTTGACAGAAGGCTGGTCTGTGTGCCGAAATTCTGTCCAAGAGAATGTCCGGGCAGGCAGATGTGTCGCTATCAGAGATATCTGGAAGAATCCAGGAAACAGGATGTGTTCATTCAAATCTGTAATCACAACTATTTACTGGCAGATGCGTATCACAGAGCAGAAGGATACAAGCCTTTGCTGGCAGATTATCGGACATTGATTGTAGACGAAGCCCATAAGTTACCGGAAGCGGCAAAGCAGATGTTTGGGAAAAATCTATGTATGGATGATATCCGGGAGGTAGCGTATTATCTGGAACGGGAACATCAGAAGGAAGAGGCAAGAATCCTGCGGGCCGTTCTGTATGACGCATTGCATGTGGTTGGCACAGAACAGAAGATTGGAAAAGGAATTCGGGAAACGTTCCGTCATACAACAGATAGTGTGGTTTCCTTGTGGGAAGGCGTAGAGATGCTGGAATTTCTTTTGGACAAGCTGGAAAAATGTGTTCCAAAGTGGATACGGAATCGGCTGGAAGAAGCAAAGGATGTGTTGGAGTGTTTTTGCAGCAGCGATGGGAATTATGTCCGCTATCTGCGTCTGGATACAGAACAGCTTCCCATTTTGTGTGCAGCCAGCCGGGAAATCCCTGAATTGCTTCAGAAGATGTTATGGGATCGGGAAGAAGGGATATCCGCCATCTTAACCAGCGGAACGCTAAAGGCAGGCGCAGGCTTTTTGCGCACCCGGCAGATCACCGGGCTGGAAGGAAGGGCAGGAGTGCAGGAATATGTGGCAGAGTCCCCATTTTCCTACGAAAAGAATTGTCTGCTATACCTGCCAAAGACGTTGGAGCATTGCAGGAGAGGAAGCCGGGAAGAAGCGGTGATGGTGGCAAACCAGATCCATTCCCTGATCTGTTCCACTTACGGACATACGCTGGTACTGTTTACCTCTTATACATTGATGGGAAGTGTGTACCAGATTTTAAGAGACAGCCTGCCATTTCCTATGGTGGAAGTATGGAGGCATTCCCAGGAAGAAATTTTGCGGTTCAAGACCATGGAGAATGGGGTGCTGTTTGCAGCTGGCTCCTGCTGGGAAGGGGTAGACTTTCCAGGAGATATGGTGTCTTCCCTTATCATTGTGAAACTGCCCTTTGCAGTGCCGGATCCCATCAGTGAGGCAGAGAAGGAAACCTATGATTCCCTGGAAACCTATATCCAGTCCATCATTGTGCCAGATATGCAGAAGAAACTACGCCAGGGATTTGGGAGAGCCATCCGGACAGAAACCGATACCTGTGTGGTGTCTATTTTAGATATACGGGCAGTAAAAGGTGGCAAGTATCACGAAGATGTGATGTGTGCGCTTCCGCCCTGCCGGATAGCAGAAGAGTTGAAAGAGGTACAGGATTTCATCCGCAGCCGGAAAGGTGTAGAGTATTATTTGTAATAGGCAAAATTCTCTTTCCAGCCTTGTTGCTTGTGCTTATTTTCCAGACGCTTTTAGGGGAAAAGTTTAGTACAGTTTTTGGGGCGGTTTTGGAGGGATTGTTGGTATTGATGAATAGCTATTTGAACATGAAGTGGGTATAATGTGTATAGCGTTAGAGGAAAGGACGGTGAGCAAAATGGCACGATATGCAGTGGAACATATCTGGGAAGGAAAACAGGAATATTTTTTAATCCGGGATCATCAGAGCTGGCAGATGGTGCTGTTCCCGTCCAAGTATCTGACGCATTTGATCCGAGCAAACCGTTCCCCGAATACCGTTGGCCGCAGGGCAAAATCCATCCGGTTCTATCTGGAATATCTGGATGAGAAAAAGATGGAACTGTCCCAGGTGGCGGAACTGGAATTCCAGGAACAGTATGAACATTATGTGGGATTTCTCCACTGGCTGAAAGCCGGAAACCATTTGCATGAAAAGAAAGAGAAACTGCCAAGCAATAAAACCTGCAATGCGTACTTAAAAGACGTGTTCAGGTTTTTCTGTTTTTTAGAGCTGGAATCAGATATGGAAAGGCTGAAAGTGTTATATTATGACAGTTTTACCACACATGATTCCATCGGTGTAAAACGGAAGCTGCGGTTCCGGTCATTCAATGGCTATCTGAAAGAGGAAGAACGAAACGTCCGTCCGGCAGAGCATCAGGAGATTTTGGAACTTTTGAAGCAGTGTACCAACTGCAGGGACCAGCTTCTGATCATGCTGCTGGCAGAGACCGGATACCGGATCGGCGAGATTTTAGGTGTAAATTATACCAGAGATATTGATTATGAAAGACACACCATCCGGGTATTCTTCCGGGATGACAATGAGAACAAGGCAAGGGCGAAGAATGCGGCGTACCGAAGATCCAAAGTCAGTGATGCCACTTTCCAGTTTTTACTGTTTTATTTGTCCAAGTACCGGGAATTTCTGCAACACCAGCCGATGCTGTTTGTAAACATCGAAGGAGAGACAAAAGGAAAGGCACTTCAGGTGGACGCAGTTTACCGGATGCTGGAGCGGATGGAGAAAAAGACAGGCATCCATACGACACCTCATATGCTACGGAGATACTTCGGAAATATGAGGCGGGATGCCGGATGGCCACTGGAAATGATCAGTGAGGCATATGGACATAAGCACATCGATACGACCATCAAATATCTGAACCTTGTAGATGACCAGCTTATGGAAGCCAGCGACCAATATTATGCAAAGCATTCTGCCCTTTATGATGTGGAGAAACTCCTGTAGGAGGTGAAGAACATGCCCGCTTATCAATTACATATTTATGAACAGCAGGAAGAGCGGGAAGCACTGGAACAAAAAATCTGTGAACAGGTGGATGCCTGCACAGAGGTAAATGGGAAAATACGAAACAGGGTAAAGAAATTCCTGATAGAAGAGGGGATTACCGACATTTCGGAAATGGACGTAGCCCTAAGGATCCGATACGAAGAATATCTGGAAAGGAACGAAACCGTTCATGCACCAATTACCTGCCTGAGGGGATTTGACAGAATCTTCCTTCATCAGATGAAAAAAGAGATGCAGACACTGGCAGGGCGAAGAAACTATACTACCGAGTATCGTGATCAATGGATGTGCCTCACCTATTATCCGGAGATTGAGATAGCAGAATCTTTTCTGACCAGCAAAGATGGAAAGGAACTGCTGTGGAATTTCACGCTGGAGTGTCCGAGAAATTTGAAGATGCAGATTTTTACAGTATTAAAAGAGGTGATTCATACCTACAAAGGTCGTTACAGAAAAGAGAAACTGCTGGCACTGCAAAGGTTCTATCAATTCTGTGTGAAACATCAAGTGGCTGATATTGAGACAATGACACTGGCCAAAGAACAGCAATTTGAGCAGGAACTCTCAGAACATTTTAGAGGGGAAAAGAAAAGTGCTGTGTTTGGTATCCTGCGGATGAGCAGAAAAATCCTATTTTTACAGGCACCGGAAATTCATTGGAATGCGAATGTGTGGTTTTTGGAACGTTTCCATTTTTCCAGAGAACGAATGAATCCAAGCAAGCCCGTGGAATGGGTATCCTTTAAAGAGGTGAACAACCTGGAAAATCAAAAGATTTTGCAAAAATATCTGCGGTACCTGTTTGGAATCACAGATTTATCTATCAGTACCATCCGAATCAAGCTGCTGGAACTTCGTACATTCCTGGTACATTTCAATGGAGAAGAAAAGCCAATCTATGAAGTGGAAGCAGAGAAGATTCAGAGATATCTGGAATCCATTCAGAGACAGGATACCCGTGAGAAAACAGCAAATGGAAGAATCACTATGATTTTGCAGTTTTACAACTTCCTTGTAGTAAAAGGATATCTGAAGAAGATTCCCTTCCGGCATGAGTATTATTTGCAGAAAGAAGTGCATGGCCACAATGACCGCAGCGTACCAGAAAGAGTATATGTGGAAATTTTATCTAAGCTGGCAGAGTTTCCGGAACATCTGCGGTTGATGTTCCTGCACTTATGGTGTACGGGAATTCGGGGAAGCGAAGTGTGTACCCTGACAGGTGGTGATTATGAAGAAAAGAATGGAGATTACTGGTTAAAAGTATATCAGGTGAAAATGAAAACGTATAAGCGGATTCCCATTCCGGAAGCATTGTACAAGCTGGTACAGGTGTACAAAAAGAAATATCAGATTGGACCGGAAGAATATCTGTTTAAAAGCAAAAAAGGTGGAGCATTCCAGTATGCTACATTACGGTATCAAATGTTGAAATACTGTGAGAAAAATAAGATTGCAGACGGGGAATATATTTTCAGATCCCATGATTACCGACATAACCTGGCTACGCTTTATTATGATAACGGTATTTCCCTCCAGGCAGTACGGGATTACCTGGGGCATGAATACGAAGAAATGACCAGACAGTATGTGGACTATATGCCGAAGAAACTGGAAAAAGCCAGTGAAGCATACTTCCAGGAAGAAACCCATAGCTTTGCGGCGGAACTGATGAAAGGAGAGTTCCATGGATAAAAAATTATATCTAATCGATTTGGACTGCTATGCAAGAGCAGATGAAAAACAGAAAAAGAAGGTAAAGGAATCCCATTGCTTTGATTTCGGGCTGCTTCCAACAAAGGGACTTCAAAAAGAATTCCGTTCCTTTATTGAGGACCGAAGCCGACAATGTGCATTGGCAACGATGATACAGGAACGAGTGATCTATCAGAGATTTTGCAGAATGGTAAAGGATAAGCACATCCGGGCAGAGAGCCTGCAGGAACTGGAGTGGGAACAATGGCTGCTAAAAATCCGAAGCTGGCTTCTGGAACATGGGCAGAAACTGACCATGCAGGGAATCAGCGTATATGGGAAAGAAAAGACAGTGCCATCGAGCCTCATCACTTATGTGCGGAAGGCATATCGATTTACAGAAGCCAAAGAGGAACGGGATGAGATTGAGAAAGATATCTGGACATTAGAGAATCTGGACATTGCCTATAAAAAGAATCCGATTAAAAATGTGCAGACTTTGAATTTTACAGCGATTATCCAGGATGACTTACGGGAAGAAACAAAAAAGGCAGTTTATGAACATTTACATCATGAAGCGATTGCAACAATTATCAAAGAACTGACAGCCATCCGGAGACTATCCAAATATCTGAAAGAAACATATCCCGATATCCATTCGGCAGAAGAACTGAATCGGGAGTTGCTGGAAGAATATCTGACGTACCTTGCAACGGAAGCGGAGTGCGTAAATAATTACCGGGCAGATCTGACGAACCTCCGGGGACTGCTGGAAACCATCGGAAAATTATATGGATATTCGCATCTGGAAAGTTTATTCCTGACCAGTGACCTTCCCAAACAAGTGCAGCCTAAATTGAAATCTTATTCAGACAGTGAGCTGATTCGTTTTAATGCAGCGCTTGCGGAGCTGGATGAGCAGATGGAGCGGCTTATGGTCATCCACCAGATGTTAGGAACAAGGATATCCGATACCCTTACCCTGCAGACAGACTGCCTGTATCGGCAGGACGGACATCCTATGATCCAGATCCGGCAGATGAAAACAACTACCTTTGTGAAGCCTATCAGTGCAGAACTGGAACTGCTGATTGAAAAAGCAATAGAGTATAGCAAGAAAAGGTATGGAGATACGGTTTACATTTTTGTGGATGAAAAAAATAGCAAGAGACCGATGCAGTACAATACCGTTCAAAACAAGGTGATGGATCTGATTCAGAAAAAAGATTTGCGGGACGATCATGGAGAATTGTTTGGATTTGGAACGCATATGTTCCGCCATGTATATGGTATCCGCTTAACAGAACTGCATCTGGATGACTGGACCATCGCAAAACTACTGGGGCATACATCTGTAAAGAATGTGAAATTTTACAGGAAGATGAGTCTCCAGATCATCGCAGATGAAACAAGAGAAATCAGGGCAGAGATGAGCCGGATGATTCGGGCGAATCTGGCCGGATGGGGGAAAGAATATGAGCAAATATGACAAGATGCTGGAAGTAAACCATAAACAGAGCGTGGAGAAAATCCAGCGGGCAAAGCTGAGAATTCAGGAGATGATTGAAGAAGAGGATAAAGTGACAGTCCCCAAGTTGATACAAAAGACCGGGTTGTCCAGAGGATTTTTCTACAAGAATCCGGAAGTACGAAAAGCAGTAGATCATGCCTTGCAGGTACAAGCAGGTATGGTAGATAAAAGAAGAAAGATTTTAGATATGGCAATGGACAACCGTATCCTGCAATTAGAACAGCAGGTGGCAAAATTAAAAAGAGAGAACGAGACATTACAGAAAGAAAATGAAGCAATGCGGAAAGCATTGAATAAAAGAGATTTGAATTTGATCAAGAATTTTTAATGAAAAAGAAAACAATCAGCGGCTGGCAGGGACGTGGGAAACGTGCCTGCTGGTGGTTGTGGGGATAAAATATCTAGAAACGTAGTGTGCTATATAGTATAATGGAATAGAAAACAATAAAATTTCAGAAATGAACAACTACATGGAGATTCAGATAAATGAGTAGTCAAGAAACATTTTCTATAACAACACTACAAAGAATGTGTGCTAGATCTGAATATTTGGATGAGTCAGATATTCATATGAATGACAAAACGGTTTCATGGGATGGAAATATCATATATTACAAAACTAAAAAGCCGGCTTCGACAGGAAATGAATTTCTTATTCCCATTCAAGTAAAGGGAAAAGAGTATAATACTCTTCCAGATTCAGATAGTATAAGCTATCCAGTGGATATAAATGATTTGAAAAATTATTTGAAAAATGGCGGGGTAATATTTTTTGTTGATGCAATTTCAAAAACGGAATATAGTGATAAAATGTATGCAAAAATCTTACTTCCGGTAGATATTGTCCATATAATGAAAGGAAAAGAAGAACAAGGGAGCATTACAGTACATTTAAACCATGTAAAACTGTCCGAGAATTAGAGGAACTTTGTGTTCTTTTTAAAGAAAATAGACCTAAACAGGCAATGGTAGGAGTGGGAAAATCAATTCCCGATTATGATACTATATCTAATTTTACTATATCAACATTACCAACTCCGTATATGAATCCTGCAATCGCAATTGCTAAAAGTCCTTTTAAGTATGTGTATACCAAGAAGGATGGGATAGAGATACCAGTTTTACTGACAGATTTAGTTACTGCGACTGAAAGTGATTGGTTAATAAAAATCGATGATAAAATAGAACAAAGATATCCTATTCGACATATTTATGCATTAAATCAAACGACTACAAGGATTAGTGAAATCATTGAATTTGTTTTAACAGAAAAAAGTCAAAAAACAACTATTCGTTGCATTGAGGCGACTAACTATAATTTTGAAACAGTTTTTCAAGCATCGAAAATTATAATAGCTGTTTCTGATGCAGAGGAAGTATCGATTGAAAATATAAGTCTAGGAAAAAATTTCTTAGGGGAAATACAAACAGCTTTTACAGAAAGATTTCTTGCCTATCATAAACGGATTGTTCAATTAGGAGAAATGCTTGAAGAATTAAATATTAAAAGAAGTTTATTTAAAACGAAAGAAATTTTAGATGCAGAACCCACAATATTTTTTCTGAAAAAGGGATTAGTGGAAATGCGAGTTTTATCGTTACCGTTCCAAACAGATGAAAATTGTGGTCTTTATAAACAAATAATCGGACGTAGGAAATTGTTGTTAGAATATGAAAAGATTCAAGAAGATGGATATATAATTCGTAATTATTTGAAGGATGGTAAACGGATAGTTATTTTTGAAGATATACCAGATGGAAAAACACAGAAAATTAGCAGATGGTTTGCGCTACGAGATGAAGATATATATCAGATGATATTTGATGAAAATGATTTATTGGAAGCAATGAACAAGATCAGTGAAGAAGAAATAGATCAACTTTTGGGATTAATATTGGATTTTTTAAAGGCTTATGATAAGGAAAGAGATAGAAATATATTGTCATTGGCTGAAAAATTAATAGATATCTTAGGGAAATATTCCATGAATTCGACTATTCTTACAATAAATAGATTCCAAATCATTGCCCGTAAAAGGGAGTTAGAGCTTGAAGAAAGGAAAACATTGGCACAGATTAAATATTCTGAGAATATATTTGAGAGGTGTTGCGCATGTATTTTGTTAAAACAGTTTGATGAATTTGATATACATATACAGCAATTGTCTGCAATAGAAAAAGAAGAATTTTATAGTTGGCCAATTGCATCATTGTTGCCAAATTTAGAGGAATAAAGAGAGGTTATATGTGTGTCAAAATAATAATTATATGTTCAGTTGTCGTTTGGTTTCTATTTTACTTTTATTTGAAATACATGAATTTTAATCAAGATGTGATTCGATGTATTGCCAAAAAGGCTGGAATTACAGATGAGAAGTATATCAAAAAATGATTAGAAAAACAGAATTATAAAAAAGCAAGTGGGGACTTCTGGAAAGAAAGACCCTGCTTGCTTTTAGCGTATAAGGAAAAATGTACACAGTACACAAATGTACATACCGTTAAAGCCCCTATTTTCAAGGCATAAGGGGATAGGGGTACAGTTTACGGATGAACCGACCGGAAATCTTGATAGCAAGACCAGTGCAG